>Ga0197142_1000103_pt1 | contig 70652 bp, 77 predicted proteins | sample GBS60_MetaG_FD_148614 | JGI IMG/M metagenome (GOLD analysis project Ga0197142, IMG submission 148614) | Sediment microbial communities from Great Boiling Springs, Gerlach, Nevada, United States - GBS 60_MetaG | ecosystem: Environmental > Aquatic > Thermal springs > Hot (42-90C) > Sediment... | reverse complement strand
GTAGGACTTGGGCTTTTGGAGGGTGAAGTGGTTAGGTTATCAAGTAGAAGACTTCCACATGTAGGTTGGAACGTTGTGGATTTTAAAAACAATTTTCCAAGAGGATTTTATTACTTTGTTCATTCATACAGGGCAGTGTGTAAAGACGAGATAGTTTTGGCAACGACGGAGTATGATGGTGAGATATTTCCATCAGCCGTAATGCATAATAAAACTATTGGTTTTCAATTTCATCCGGAAAAAAGTTCGCACATAGGTAATAAACTTCTACAAGAGGTGATTCGATGCTCGTTATCCCAGCAGTAGATTTATACAACCAAAGAGTAGTACGAATGGTTAACGGAAGTAAGCAAAATATGATAGTTTATAAGTTTCATCTAAAAGACTTAGTTTCTGAACTTATAAAGGATGGATTTCCACTTGTGCATATTATTGACTTATCTATGGCAATTGACAATAGCGATGTGAATAGAGAACTTTTGGTGGAACTGGCTGATTACTCCTGTCATGTCCAGCTTGGAGGTGGAATAAGAAGTTTGGAGTATTCGAAAGAGCTTTTGGAAATGGGATTTAAAAGACAGATTTTTAGCTCGATGTTGATTGAAAAGCCTAAGACTATTGCTGATTTGATTAATATGGGTGTAACACCGATCTTTAGCCTGGACACAAGGAATGGGTTAATGCAATACAATGGCTGGATGAGAGAAGATGACCGAGATGTGCTCTCGTTTCTCTTGGAATTGAAATTGTACGGTCTTACTGAATTGATTCACACTTGTGTTGAATATGATGGCACAATGCAAGAAAGAGACTTCGGTTTGACTAAAAAGCTTGCTGTGGAAAGTGGTTTGAAAATCTATGCTGCCGGTGGTGTATCGTCTGAAAAAGTTCTTGAAAATGCAAAAACGCTTTACAAAGAGACTAACGGGGTCTTTGCTGGAGTCATAGTCGGAAGGTCTTTTTTGGATGGTTATTTGAGCAAAGAGGTGATGAAAAAGTATGTTAGCTAAAAGAATTATTGCTTGTCTCGACGTGAAGGATGGAGTTGTAGTTAAAGGTGTGAATTTTGAAGGACTTAGACATAGCGGAGATCTCGTCGAGCTTGCAAAATTTTATAGTGAATTTTGCATCGATGAGCTTGTGTTTCTTGATGTAACTGCTTCGATTGAAAAGCGAAAGATTGTTGCCGAACTGGTTACCAAAGTGGCGGAGCAATTGGATATTCCTTTCACAGTGGGAGGAGGTATAAACAGTTATGAAATTGCCTCTGAGATTATCACAAATGGCGCTGATAAGGTTTCGATAAACACAGCTGCTATTGAAAACCCAGATTTGATAACAAAAATAGCAAATAAATTCGGTAGACAGGCTGTTGTTGTCGCTGTTGATGCTAAGAGGTGCTCTGGAGAGTTCGTGGTCTTTTCGCATTCTGGTAAGAAAAATACTGGACTTAGGCTAAAAGATTGGTTATTTGAGGTTCAAGAGCGGGGGGCTGGCGAGGTTCTACTTACAAGCATTGACAGAGATGGAACAAAGTTTGGGTACGATTTGGAAATGTTAAGCTTAGCTCGGGATGTGTTGGATATACCAATTATCGCTTCAGGTGGCGCAGGAAGTTTTTCTGATTTTTTGGAAGTTTTTAATATCGGTATCGACGCAGCACTCGCTGCTTCTATCTTTCATTTTGGTGAAATTTCTCCTATCGAACTTAAGAAATACTTGAGGGAAAAAGGTGTATATGTAAGGATTTGATGGTGTTAATTGGAGGTGAATCTATGCTACTTTTTCCAGTTATCGTTCAGGAAGCAAAAAGTGGAGAGGTTTTGATGCTGGCTTATGCAAATAATGAGGCTATTGAACTAACTAAGAGCACAGGTTACGCTCACTTTTTTTCAAGAGAAAGAAGAAAAATTTGGAAAAAAGGAGAGACTTCAGGTAATGTAATGAAGGTTGTTGAGATAAGAAAGGATTGCGACGAGGATGCTTATCTTTACATCGTAAATTTTCCAGATGACAAAGTAGCTTGTCATACAGGCAACAGAAGTTGCTTTTTTAAAAGTGAATTTATTAGTGCCACTTCTTCATTCAAACCAGATATTTTTTTAGAACACGAACAAAAAACCTCTATGACTCAAGAAAACTTGCAGGCCTGGTCTGTTTTGTATAAAACTGTTCTTGAAAGGAAGAATAATTTGCCAGAAGGTTCTTATACAGCTAAGCTTTTTGTTGAAGGAAAGTCTAAAATCGCAAAAAAATTTGGCGAGGAGGCAGTTGAAGTAATCACAGGATATTTAATGAACGATAAGGAAAATGCGATTTGGGAGATTGCCGATTTAATTTATCATCTAACCGTTTTAATGGTTGATATGGATGTAACACTCGAAGATGTTATAAAAGAGCTTAATAGAAGAAGAAAGTAGCAGTATTTGAATTGCGTGTTTCTGTTTTTTCAATCAAATAGCAGGTATTTTTATTTTCAAAAAAATTATCTTTGCGTTTTTCAGAAAGCGAGTAATGTGAGTACTAATGTAAAAAAGCTGAGCAGGGTAACTTTCCGCTCAGCTTTTTTGATTATAAAGCAATTTTTTATTTACTTAACAATGCTTTTGCTTCATCCAACGTTGGTATCTTTCCACTCAATACTACTTTTCCATCAATTGCCACCGCTGGAGTTGCAACTACTCCTCTGGAGATGATTTCGTTGATGTCTTGGACTTTTTCGATAACTGCATCGACTCCAAGTTCTTGAACTGCCATTTCCATGATTTTGATAGTTTGCTTGCACTTTGGACATCCTGCGCCGAGTACTTCGATTTTCTTCGCCATATAACTTCCCCTCCTTCTAATCTTTTGTTATATTAGGCTATTAGCCCGTATATCATTCCAAATAAAGTTGAGAAGAGCACAACCAGTCCGAAATATGTAAATGCTTTCTTTTTGCCAAGCAGTTTTGTGATAACTATCATACTTGGCAAGCTAAGTGTGTTTCCTGCCATAAGCAGTGCAAGTGTTGGACCTTTTGCCATTCCAAGTTGTGTGAGTGCCTGGACTATAGGAACTTCTGTAAGGGTTGCAAAGTACATCAGTGCACCGATAATGGAAGCTATAAAGGTTGAGAAGAGGTTATTTTTTCCAAGCAGGTAAACAACTATATCTTGAGGCAATAGTTTTGTAATGACTCCTGCAAGAAATACACCGATAAATAGATATGGGAGTATCTTTTTCGCAAAATCCCAAGCTTCGGCTATCCAGCTTTTTGTTTGTTTTTTTTCAAAAGCGAATAGCGCCATTGCTAACGTGGTTATACCAAGAACGCCCAAACTCGAATATTTAACGGTAGGGTTAATCTTTAGTCCTGAGACAATGATGAAGAGTAGCTGTATCAGGAAGAAAGCTACTGCTTTTACATTGTCAGTGCCATCCGAGGTTGTTTGGACAAAACCCCCAACTCCTTTTTCTTTGAATAGGAGTTCCATTATGAGACCAATTATTATCGCTGCTGTAATTGTTGCAATCATTCTGGCGATTCCTAAGTCCCAGCCGAGCACACGAGCGGTCAAGAATATTGCAGCAATATTTATCGCAGGTCCAGCAAATAAGAATGTCGTTGCAGGTCCAATTCCAGCACCTTTTTTGTATATACCTCCAAAGAGTGGAAGAATTGTACAAGAACATACAGCGAGAATAGCTCCACTAACTGAAGCAATCGGATAGGAGATGTATCGTTTAGTCTCAGGACCAAGTAGTTTTAAAATGGCATCTTTTTTCAGCATGACAGAGATTGTTCCAGCTATAAAGAATGCGGGCACGAGGCAGAGAAGGACATGTTCACGTGCGAATTCATTGAGCATCTTGAAACCATTTATGATACTGTCACTAACAACCGGTGTGTCAAACGGCACAAAGTAAAATAGCAAGAAGATTAGAACAAGTAATACGAATAATTTGAGTTCATTTCTCATATGCTGCTACCTCCCGTATAGAATGTTTTTCTATTATTTGAATAATGTCTTTTAAGAGCTCGATGTCAGAGAGTCTGTACCTGATTGTATTTCCAACTTTTACGCTCTCGAGCAAACCACTCAAGCGCATTATTGAAAGATGTTGTGAAAGATTTGGTTGTGTAACACCAAGCACAGGAAGTAACTCACATACGCACATCTCACCATTTTCTTTAAGCAAAGAAATAATTTTCAACCTTAGAGGATGACCAAGTATCTTTAAGAGTTCAGCAAGTTCTGTCAACTCCATCTTTTCCATGCTTTCACCTCACTACATATGTCTTCTGAGATTTCGTTTATTAGTATATAAGAAATTTCTAATATTGTCAATAACTAAATATTTCACAAACTGGTGGTATAGGAAAAAAGCCCGCAAAAACGGGCTTTTCGTAATATTATTTTAGTTGGTATATACCGTTATTTTCTCAACAATACCATCGTGATGTCGTCTTCTTGTAAACCAGAAGCTCTTAAACGAAGGGTTTTCAAATAGATTGTTGATGGGGTATCATTGGGTGATAGTATGTTAATTAATCCTTCTGATTTAAGTGTCCCTGATTTTGTTTTGAGTTCGGTTAGACCATCGGTGTAAAGGAGTAAGTTTCCATTAGAAAGGTCATGTGTATTAATCATTGATTCATCGTACTTTTCGCTAAGGCCAAAACCTACAGGAACAACGTTTTTCGTTTCAAGTAGTTCTTTTTTTGTGACATTTATAGGCGATGGATGTCCCATGTCGATAAATTTGTAAGAATTATCGTTAAGTTGTCCAATGATACCAGTAAGATATATGCTTTGAAGATTGAATTTTTTTAGTTCGTTTTCTAATAAGAATGGCAGACCTTGTAACGGAGGGTCAAATGCTATTATGGCATCGAGCGTAGTACGAATTAGCATGCTTACAAGAGCCGCTGCTACACCGTGCCCGCTTATGTCTATTATACCTATCCATGGAGGATTGTAATATATCATGTCCCCACCAAGTCCGGTGGAGGGTCTGTAAAAGAAATCTATATTATCAGCGCTTTGTGGTACAAAACCTTCTTGAATCTTTATTGCAAGCGACATATCAGAATCCATCTGCTCTGCATCTGTAAATAGTTCAAGAGCTCCTAATACTTCATTTTCTTTCTTTATTGGTAAACCAAAGATAGAAAATGGTCGACGCTTACCTGATTTTGTTAAACCATATACAGCAAATGGTACTTGAATGGGGATACCATTTTTGATCGCTTGATATAGTGGGCAGAGGTCTGTTGAACATACTGGTATATCTGTCCTGTCTACATGACTCAATATCTGTTCTGCGCATCGTTTTCCAATTACGTCTTTTGCATCATATCCGGTCAATTTAGTTGCTTGTTTGTTCCAGAAGACTATTTTTCTGTTTTTATCAACGACGTAAGCCGGGATTTCAAGATGTTCAAGAAAGTCTAAAACGTTGGTGCCTTCTAAAAATTCTTTTAATTGCATCATACCACCACCTAAGAGTTTCTATTCTTAGTCTATTCTAACATTAAAACAATTTTTTTCAACCATTCTATATAGTAATCTCTATTTGTTAATTCATTCTCTGTAAATTGTTGTTCTTCTATATCTATAAGTTGCCCATCTTTGAAATGTGAATCAGCAACTACTTTCGAGAGAGGCATTGTTATGTATGTTCTTGTGTTTGGAAGTATCTTCCAAAATTCGTCTGTGTAGAATGATAATTTAGAGAAATCTAAGGTGTCAAATGTGATAACCTTTCCAATATCGTGTGTTCCAAGAAACGTGAGGAGTGTTTTGTGCGGTGTGTAAAAACATGTCTTGTCCACTATGAAGTACACTTCAGACTCCAGTCTTTCCGGATCAGGTTCTACTGGAATTTGCTGCTTTTCTATTTGTTGAAATTTGTGTCTACTTATGAGTTTTGGATATAGCATAGCTGGTGACGTGATGAGTTTTGAAATAATCATAGTTGGGAGTGCTATGTCTCCATCTGAGGCATATCTAAGGTCAAAGATGACTTTTTTTGAAGATTGCGCAATCTTATGGAACATTTCTATCACATCTTTCAGGTCATTTTTATTGGATATGTTAAAGCTATTGATTTTTACAATTGTGTAGTCTGAAATGGTATATGTTTCCATTGGTTTGACGTGCATTATTCTTTGGAAATCTTTAAATGGAATGCTTTTGATGTATGATGTTCTTTGAGCATTCGATTGGGGCAGTTGATACTTGATTTGTATCGTCTGTGCTTCTATTATTCTTGGGTAATATGATAAAAGCTTGTCGACAAAAGCATATTTTTGTTGAAATTCGTCGAGTGTTGGGAATAGTTTTTTGTACTTTTCTACGATGTTCTCTATAGGATAACCGTTAATTGTTAGTATTATTGAGCCAACAGGGATTTCGCATGAACTCATAGATACTATTACTTTGTCGTTTATGTATTTGAAACGCAATGGTAGTGTTTGGTCGGTTGTTTTTAGTGGAATTTCTATACGAGTCACGCCATCGTTGAGTATGGAAAGCATCGGTGCAACTCTAAGTGCAAAATCATATGTCGACATGCGCTTGTTGATTTGAACAGTTCGTCTGTTTATTTCTCCTCTCAAAGCAATATCAAGTAGTTCAACATGTCTATCTCTAAGATATTCTTTTATTACTTCTTGATCTACCTGGAGTGCGAATGGAGAGTATCTGAAATGTTCGTATGCGTAGATCGCTAAGGCACCTATAATAAATACTGCGATTACAAAAATTATGGTTACATTTATGCCTCGCATTTTTCATCCTCCACTTTGGTTATCTTTCTACTAATTTATTATACTACTTTTTTACTAAGTATTAGCAAAAGTTATCATTTTTGAAGTTGTACGCTATTTTTTTTGGGGATATAATAACATTGAAAGGAGGATATGATAAATGAGCGGAACTGAATTTAAAGTTTTTATTCTGATTTCTTTATTTTTCTCGGTAATAGTTTTTGGTGCGGATAGTTTTAATTATATTAATGAATTCACGTTTGACTTGATAAATCTACCAAGCAGTTTTTCTCAAGAATATTCTTTTCTATTTGCCGGTTCTTTCTTTTTAGATGAGCCAGTAAATTCTTTTTTTCCAAGTTCCGATTTTCTCGAGAAGTTTAATAATTTGAATTTATCGCATTTCAGTCTGCTCGCAGTTGGAGTTGCTATTGTTGTTTCACCATTCGATAGCTATACTGCATATACCGTTCTGGAGAGTTTTGTAGTAACAGCTGCAATTACTGGGGTTATTAAGTTTTTTGTTGGTCGTGGGCGCCCCTATGCTGAAAAAAGTGCATTTGTCTTTAAACCTTTTTCGACAAAAGAGAGTTATCAGTCGTTTCCTTCGGGTCATAGCTCCCTGAGTTGGGCGATATTTACACCCGTTGCAAGAAGGTTTGGGGATTTTTGGTATGCTATTCCAAGTATTTTTTCTTTGCAAAGACTTTGGTCAAATAATCATTGGTTATCAGATGTACTTTATGGTGGATTCTTAGGCTTTTCTGTTGGAAATTCATTTTACAATTCCAAAATTAATTATTGATGAGGGGAGGAATATTTTTGTATATATACGAGTACGATAAGACTTTGCCGTTTAATTTAATTGTTGAAAAAAATGAGGAGTATGACCTATTGTCCTATGATGTTGTGTATGAACCTGATATTACTGAATCAAAGCGAATTTATACGTATCGGTATCGTACTGAAAGTCCGTGGGCGAAGTTGATATTTCTACACGGGATAGGTAATGGGCATATACCTTATCTTATGTGGTTTGGAGAGTATTTCGCTTCGCAAGGTATCGAGACGTTCTTTATGATACATCCATACCATATGCAACGTGCAAAACCTGATTGGAATGGTGGAGAACCATTCTTTCATCATTCGCCAGCGCACTGTATTGTTAGGTTCCATCAAGCTATTAAGGATGTTAGAAGAACTCTTGATTTGTTTGAAACATTTGATGATATTTCACAATTACCAACAGCAATAATGGGATTCAGTTTTGGTGGAATGATTACGTCAATGTCTTTAGCACTTGATAAGCGCATTAAAGCTGGTGTTATAGCGTTTTCCGGTGGGGATTGGCGATGGATTAACTGGTATTCACCATATGTAGAACCTGTCAGAGTAGGATACAAAAACTATAGTAATGAATGGGGATGCAAGGATGAGGAAAAGTGCATCGAGCTGAGAAGTCATAGTAGAAAGAAGGTACACAGTCTCAAAAGTATTGAAGAGATTTTCACTTTAACACCGTCTTGTTTTCATTATGACCCTATTTCATATGCTAAGTTCATTTCTCAGCCTGTTTTGATGTTCACTGGTGTCTTTGATAAAGTGATACCATCTCAGGCTTCAAATGGGCTTTATCGATTGTTACCGAATGCAAAAAAGATTCCAGTACCTTCTGGGCATAAGTCGTCTTACATTTTTAGAAGGTTTATTGGGAAATTAACTGTGCAGTTTCTTAAAGAAAAGTTAAATCATGGATAGCCCTTTAAGCGAATTGATAACAAGAACCAGAGCTTTGTTAATATAATGCATGCTGTAATGAGAATCACCAAGACAGTAATTAAGACACTACCTTTTTTAAAAGATTTGCGCAATTTTGCGCTTCTCATCTTTTTTCCCCCTACAATGCCGGATGGTTTTGTCTGGTTCTGTAATTTTTTCCCAGATTAATTTTAGCATACGAGGTAAAAAAATAGCCCCTGGCAACTTTAAAATTACCAGGGGGTATTTTTTCGTATCTTTGTTACCTTATTCTCTGAAGAATGTTAGGTAAGCAACAAAGAGTGCAGCCAGTACCCATGTAAACCAGTGAACTTCCTTTCTTTTACCCGAGAAAGTTTTCACTATTGGGTATGTAATTATTCCAAGAGCAATACCGTTTGCTATTGAGTATGTGAATGGAATCATCGTAAGTGTAACAAATGCTGGTACTGCGTCAGTTATGTCGTCCCATTTGATAGACATTAAACTCTTTACCATGAGCACACCAACAAATATAAGTGCCGGGGCTGTTGCTGCTGCAGGAATTGTTAGTGCAAGTGGTGAGAAGAACAACATAGCAAGCATGAGAAGTGCTACAACAACTGCGGTCAATCCTGTTCTTCCACCAACGGCAATACCTGTACTGCTCTCAATGTATGTTGTAACTGTCGATGTACCAAATAACGCACCAGTGATTGTTCCAACTGCATCGGAAAAGTACGCTTTCGTTGCTCTTTCCATCTCACCGTTCTTCTTTGTAAACCCTGTTCCCTCTGCAAGTCCTGTTAAAGTACCGAGCGTGTCAAAAAAGTCAACAAAGAAGAATGTAGCAACAACAATCCAAAAAGTTCCTGAAAGAAGTGTCTGAGCGTCAAATTGCAATTTGAAGAAAGTTGGAGATATGTCAGGAATATTTCCAATGATTCCTTGATATTGTGTAACGTTAAATAGCGGCGTGGCACCAATGACTGTAGTAATTATTATTCCAAGCAATATTGAACCTGGTACATTTAGCGCAAAGAGTACAACGGTTATAAAGAAGCCTACTATCGCAAGCATGGTGTCCGGTTTATTCAGATGACCAAGCGTGACTGCTGTTATTGGGTCTGCCATGACTATACCTGCGTTTTTTAAGCCTATTAATGCTATAAATAACCCGATACCAGCTCCTGTTGCTGCTTTAACTGGTTGTGGAACGGCTCGCGCTACAAATGTTCTCGCACCTGTGAGTGTAAGAACAACAAAGATAAGCCCTTCGATAAAGACAGCTGTTAAAGCAAGTTGCCACGGAATACCGAGTTTCAAACAGACTGTGTAGGTGAAATAGGCATTTAAGCCCATGCCCGGAGCAAGTGCGAATGGGTAGTTAGCCAAGAGCCCCATTATCAGGGTTGCAACCGCACCACCAATGATTGTTGCAACCATGAATGCACCGTAATATGAGTTGTAAAGCGCTTGGTCAAGGACTTTACCAGCTTGGTCAAATATACCTGGAACCGCTTGAACGAGAATCGATGGGTTGACAAAGACGATGTAAGCCATCGTCAGGAAGGTTGTAATACCTGCAACTATCTCTCTACGTATCGTAGACCCAGCCTGCGTAATGCCAAAAAACTTGTTCAAACCCTCCATAGACTTTCACTCACCCCACGTATGGTTTAAGATTCCCGGGATTTTTGTCTTCTATTTTATATGAAATCCCGGTTCTATTATTTGAGTTTTATCTTCGTTTTGTTTTCAAACTCCACAACTGAACCATCGACGATGATGTGATCTATGTCTGTGCCTTCAACCATTTGAATTATTGCATCTTCTAAGTCTTTTTTCTCCTTGTTCAGTTCTTTTATAGTATCTCTTACTCTCAAGTATCTTCTTACAAAGTTCTCAAGTGTTTGGAGAAATTGTTCTTGTTGTGGATTGTTCGCGTTCTCTGCCATTTATAACACCTCACTTATCTTTTCTACAATCGTTTCAATTTCATCATTTCTTAGTTCAGGAAAAATTGGGAGCGCTAAGGTTGTCTTTGATAATCTCTCTGAAACTGGGAAATCCCCTTCTTTATAACCAAATTCAGCAAAGCATCTTTGTAAATGAAGAGGAAGCGGATAATAGAGAGCTGTGCCAATTCCATTTTTTGTTAAATGTTCTTTCACTCTATCTCTTATTTGTTCGTTTTCAAATTCAACAACGTATTGATGATAAACGTGACTTCTGTAATCTTTGTTTTCTACCTTTGGATATTTTATCGGTAACTTCTTATCTTGGAATAGTTTTTGATAATATTTAGCAATTTCTATCCTTTTAGTTGTCCATTCTTCAAGATATTTCAGTTTGATGCTCAGTATAGCTGCATGGATAGAATCAAGTCTCGAGTTATATCCAACCATTTCATGATAGTACTTTTTTTTCGAACCGTGTTGTCTAAGCATACGTGCTTTTTCAGCAAGCTGGTCATCATTTGTTACTATTGCGCCAGCATCACCGTATGCTCCTAAGTTTTTGGTCGGAAAGAATGAAAATATGCCAATATCTCCGAAAGTTCCAGATTTTTTGACAATATTATCAGTTTTTCCTTCACTTCCTATCGATTGCGCTGCGTCCTCTAATATTTTAACATTAAACTTTTGTTTTAGGAAGTCTAATTTTTCAAAATCCACCGTTCTACCAAAAAGATGCACAGGAATGATAACCTTTATATCTTGCTTTTTGAGAAGCTCTTCAACTTGGTTCAAGTCTATGTTGTATGTATCTGGATCAACGTCAACAAAAATAGGAATACCACCGTTTCGAGTGATGCAAGACGCCGTTGCAAAGAATGTGTAAGGTGTGGTTATGACTTTATCACCTTTTTCAATCCCTAAAGCATGGAGCGAAATAACGAGTGCATCACTGCCGTTTGCTACACCAACTGCATGCTTCACATTAAGATACTCAGCAAGTTCTTTTTCAAACATTTCAACAGTTGGTCCAAGTATTACACGTCCATCTGAAATAACCTTGTCAACTGCTTCAAGGATTTGACGCCTAATTTTTTCATACTGGCGTGTCATATCAAATAAAGGTATCTTCTCCACGTTTTAGACCTCCTTAATTGTTCTTAATTGATTGAACTGATTTCAGGATTTAGATGAATAGTTTATTTTACAATGCTCTTCCGAGAAGACTAATCTTATGAATTCAATATTTCGATATTTAACGTATATATCATACCCTGGATTTAGTGAAAGGAAATCCATTATTGATGTATCTTGAGCAACAGGTTGATAGTCAGTCGGCATGTGGAGAAATTGTTCCATTCCAATTTTTGACTGTTTCAATGGTTTGGCATACAATTTGTATTTTCCGACTTGTTTTTCAAAAGTTTGAATGTATTGTTTTGCTAATGCGTTGTTGTTTTCGTTGAAATAAAACATGCCAAGGAATAATCTACCTTCTGGTGTTTTGTCGAATCTTTTCAATTTTTCAAGATCCACTTTGTATCCTGTCAGATATTTTCTTGCTTCAATTGCTAATTGACCATAGATACACCACTCGGGAGCTGTTATTGTTTCACCACGTAGATAAGCTTTGTGAACATTTAGGCAAGTATGATTTTGAATTGGATAATCTTTTGTGCTGTCAATATAAACACTCAAAAGCATAACAAGGGCAGCAAATCCCTTTTCTCTAACAGCAGCAGATAATGTTTCTTCAGATGCTTTTTCAAAGAATAGATCGTTAATTAATACCCAAAAAGGTGATTTCTTTGTAAGTAGTGGAACAATCTTCTCCAAGCCGTCGCAAGTACCTTTTAGTAGTTCTCTTTCAAGAAGTAGTAAAAGTGGATATATTGATTCTGAATTTTTTTTGAGGAACATAATTATGTCTTGTGATGGGTCTTCTCCGCTATATAGTGATGAAAGAAGTGCGTTGTATTTTGCTTCAACACCACTTGCTTGCTTGAATAATTCATTGGCTTTTTTAACGTTTCCTTCGAGCATCTTTATGAGTCCATCGAAAATAAGTTTGTGATTTAAATTGGTAGTTTTAGTGACGAATGCTTTCAGTGTTTTGATTAAGTCTTCCATGTTTGCATCGTAATCTTGGAAGTTTATGTCGTACAATGTCAAACTCTTCTCATCTACAATATGAGCAGTTGTCACTACACTTTCTTTTAACCGTTTTATTGTTTCTTCATCAACAGTTGAAGATTTTGTTTTTTCTTGTTTGGTATCTTTTAAAAGACCCTTTTTCTTTAAATCTTTTTCCAATTCTTGCTTGAGTTTCATAACATTTTTTAGTTTTTCGTCATCATTTTCGAATCCGCCATACATTGAGCTCACCACCTCTATTTAATTCATCTTTATTACATGTATTTTATACCAAATTCTTGAATTTTTGAACAATGCTACAGAAAGTTCTGCCAATAACTACATGGTCAAGCACTCTTACATTTAATATTTTACCTGCTTCTATTAATCGTTTCGTTATTTCGACATCGTCTTCACTTGGTGTTGGGTCCCCGGAAGGATGGTTGTGGACGATTATAATCCCGTGGGCATTTCGTATTAAGGCTTCTCTAAAAACGTCCCTTGGGTTGGCAATGGAGGTTGTGAGTGTACCTTTTGATATATCTGAGGAGCCAATGAGTTTTAATTTTGAGTCAAGAAACAAGACTCTGACTACCTCTTGTGGGAAGCTCTGCATATCGATGCAGTACTGAAATACTTGTTCGGGTGAATTGAATGTGGTGCTTGTTTGCTTGATTTCTTCTTTTACAAGTCGTTTTGCTATTTCTAAGGAGGCTAAGAGAGTAACCGCCTTTACATCTCCAAGTCCCTTAAACCTCCTTAAATCTTCTATTGTCGCTTTTGACATTTTATACAAGCTTCGGTCGTGTTTTTCAAATAGTTCTTTTGCAACACTAATCACATCTTTGTCCTTTGTTCCTGTACGTAACAATATAGCAATCAGTTCTTCAGTGGAAAGTACTTGGGCTCCTTCGTTAAGTAATCTTTCCCTCGGTCCATTTTCTATGCGCATGCCTGCGAATAACCCCCTTATCAAATAACACTTGCCACAATTTCGGCATCGGTAATCCGATTACATTTGAGTAATCCCCCTCTATGCGCTCTATAAACGCCCCACCGAGTCCTTGAATCGCATACGCACCAGCCTTATCCAGAGGTTCTTTTGTTGAGATGTAAAAATCAATTTCGAATTCACTTAAATCTTTGAATTTCACATTAGTTTCTTCAAAGAAAAGAATCTCTTCATTATATATTTTAACACAAACTCCAGTAAAAACTTTGTGCCATTTTCCAGAAAGTTTATTGAGCATTCGCTTAGCATCTTTGTTACCCTTAGGCTTGCCAAAAAATTCTCCTTGCATCCATACAAGTGTATCAGCAGTAATTATTGCGTCTATATCATCTGATATATCGATTTTGCTTAGCTGACTTAAGACCCCCTCAAGTTTTCGCTTAGAAAGCTCCATAACTACTAATTCAGGCTTCGATATGTTTTCATCGATATTCTCGTCTACATTGGCGGGAACTACTTTGAATGGTATTCTGAATAAAGAGAAAAGTTCCAAACGGCGTGGTGATGATGTACCAAGGATAACCAAATTTTCACCTCTATTCTTTGAAGTCTCAAACTTTCAAAGTTTCATTTCATACCAGATGTTTTTAATACTCAATGTGTAATCTTTGAATTTGTCTTTAGAACAAACTACCCCTTTGATTTCCTTTGCAAGTCCAATAATTAGTTCGTCTGCTGGGGAATGATAGTAGGTTCTTTTATAGTTGAAATACTTTGTGTGAAACTTATACTTAGCATTGGCATCGAAAACTATATAGAATGGAAAGTATGTATGATTTAGTTTTGCTATATGTTCAAGTAAGATGTCTATTTTTTCCTGACCTCTGAATTCTGAAACCATGAGTATATTACTCCCATCAATAACAACAGGTGTAGTTACAGTGTTTGAAGATAAGACTTTCCATACATATGGATGAACTTTTGTTTTGATGGTATTCTTTTCAATCGGAGTTAAGTATTCTATAAAATCCCGTATCCAGATGTACTCTTCTAAATTCTCTGGTTTTACTTTGAGAATGCATTCTTTAACATCTTTTAGAAATGTTTCTTTATCTACGGTCTCAAGAGCGTAGAGTTGTAAGTAGTTCTCTAAACTTAGTTCTTTGAGTTTTTCACGTTTTTTTGAGAGAAAAGATTTGTAATTATCTATTTTTTCATTTGGAAATGGATATGAAGATGGTTTTGACCAAAAGAGAATTTCAAAAAGAACGTATTTTGACAAGTTATTTTTCTCAAATTCGCTGATTTTATTTTGTATACTCTCTTGTATGTTAAAAAGACTATCTAATAGAAATGAAAAAATAAGTGGATTAATTTTCTTTAATCCAACTTTGTCTGGGTGTTCAAAGTTTCTGATTAAAATTTCTATCTTTCCCTTGTCTATGTTTTTGTAGTTCTTAAGTACGTCGAATATTACCTTTCTTTTTATTTCAAGACTTTTTAGCCTTTCTAAGTAGGCTTGGTCATATATATCATGACTTCGTTTTCCCAATATTTCACTCCTATATGTTGCAGAATTATTTAAAAAATGGGTTTAATCTAAAGAGCCTCTCTATCGTTACCACTTCACCATGTCCTGGACAGATGTACCAACCTTGAGGTAAGGTTTTAAACAACTCTCTCAAATGCTTTATGGTAACAGTCATCTGTTTTCTCATGGTAGCATGTTCACTTTTATCAACGTATAGGTCAACTCTTCCGATTGAATTAGAAAAGACAACGTCACCTGTGAAGATAACTCCTTCAAATAACAAAATTCTTGAACCCGGCGTATGTCCGGGTGCAAGAATGGTTTTGAAATGTTCGTCGATATTATACCACTCAGTTTCAAAAGTAAAAGGTTCTGTGAAAAACACTGAAAGGTTTGATGTTGGGTCAGTGAGCGCAATACTGTCTTCTGGCGATATGTAGACTTTGTCAATATTGAGTTCAGGTAGACCACAGATATGGTCATAGTGACCGTGAGTAAGTATGACATCTACCTTTTCGTTATCATCGATGTATTTCTTCACGTTAAATCCGGGATCAACGATGTAAGTTATTCCATCAATCGTGAATCTATAGGTATTTGTTTCGAATTCTCCAGAAGTTTTGAATATTTGGATATCTTCAACGGCTAATTTCATGAGAGAACCTCCAGTCTTTAAATTCTACAACTTTTAATATTGAATCTATAATGAAGTTGATTAGCTTTCAGAAGAATAATCTGTACAGTAGATTTGCGCTAAAGCCAGCAATGATTCCTCCGATTGTGTGGGAAAGAATTGCTTTGCTTGTAAGGTATCTGTATCCAAGTGCGTCCATCATACCTACGTGTGTGCTTAGGTATCCGCTCCACGTCATACCGATTGCAGTAAAGACAGCTACATCACTTGGTTTGATAAGCCCATGGTCAAGGAATCTTGGAATGAGTGCAAGGGCAGCACCTGTCGAACCAAGACAGGTTATAGGAAAAGCAATGAGTTGAGGGCTATCGAAACCAAAGAGAACTTTTAGTGGCCAGAATAGTATCTTACCAATTTTGTCAAATAGCGCTATACCTTCGTATGGAAGACCTTGATATCCAATAGTTGGATCCTTTGGACCAAATGTGAGCATCATTACAAGCGTACTTATTACCAAAACACCAGGAATTATTCCTATACCAATATCAACACCAGTTTTTCCACCATCGAGCATTGCTTCAAGGAATCTTTCAAAAGCATTGCCTTCTCTAATTTCTCTGTAATGCGGTTCTGTTGTGTCAACTTCTTTATGCACACTTCCAAGTTTTCTTTTTGTCCATTTCGAGAAGAGTCTAACACTAACAACGCTTCCAATTGTTGTAGCTATGTTGCCGATTATGACCGCCGGTAGCAAATTGATACCCACTCTTCCGCCTTGGGCTACGAAGAATGTTGATACAATCATTCCCATTCCAAATGCCGTTCCAAGATTACACAACAATGGTTCTTGCCATTTTTCAAAGTGAGATATATAAGATTTATCTTTGGCAAGTGCTATTATAGCTGGATTATCGGAGAAATATGTGGAGATAATTCCCATAGCTGCTATACCAGGTAATCCATATAGAGGTTTCATGAGTTTGTCAAGTAACAAGTGAAACCAATGTACCAACCCGAATTCATTGAGTAATCCTGCAAAAGCTCCCGTTAGGACTGCTACCGCCATTATAAAAAAGACGGTGTTGAGAAGTAAATCGTGAGCCGTTGCCATGAGAGTTTTAAAGAAGCTTGCACTTCCCATAACAGAGATAAATGTTGCAAAAAACACAATAAGTATAACTAAGAAAACTACTGTTTCTAATGAAAAAATGTGTTTTTTCTGCACAAAACTACCTCCCTTAGAGAGCTCTGTATTTGCATATTGTTCTATGAAAAGTGTATCATCTTCGATACTACCAGTCAAAACCTTGAAATGTCGAAAATAAGAGAATTGTAGTCCTTAAGTGCTTATGATTATTCTAAAATTTACCATCTGTCTTGTTGCTCAGTTATGGTATAATATCTTTGAATGATTAGATTTTTAGAGCCAAAGGAGGCGTATTTAATGCCAAAAAAAACGGAATTGAAAAAGGTTTTTAAATCAGCAGATTATAACCCAATGACTTTCAAGGAATTGTGCAGATATTTTGGGTTAAATGAAGATAAGCAAAAGCAATTATTAAAGTCACAACTTAGTGAGCTAATTGAGGATGGATATATATTCAAAGGCGATGATGGACGATACAGATTAAGTAAGGGTAACCTCTTTACTGGTGTAATAGAGTTTACCAGAGGAGGAAACCTTACATTTGTAACTACGGAAGATGGCGAAGAAATCGCCGTACCAATTGAAAAGACTAATTATGCAATGCATAAAGATAAGGTGCAGGTCCAAGTGATTGGAAAGTGGTACGAATTACCAGAAGGAAGAGTGGTGAAGATTCTTGAACATGGCATAAAGAGATTCGTGGGTGTTTTCCAGACCCGTGGTCAATTCTCTTTTGTTATACCAGATGATCCTAAACTTCCGTACGAATTCTCCGTACCAGTTGAGGAAATAAATGGTGCAAAGCCAGGTATGAAAGTTGTCGCTGAGATAACACGCTATCCTTCTGTGAAGCGCTCACCGGAGGCAAAGATTGTTGAAGTCTTAGGAAAAGTAGAGGACCCGGCAACTGATTTTCCAACTGTTGTGGTTAAACATAACTTGCCTGTTCAATTCCCAGAAGATGTGCTCAAGGAAGTAGCAGAGCTTCCTGACAATGTACGTGAAAGCGATATAGAAGGAAGATGGGATTTTAGAGAGGAAGTTATCGTGACAATAGATGGTCCAGATGCAAAAGATTTTGATGATGCAGTGCACGTAAAAAAGCTTCCAAATGGAAATTATCTACTTGGTGTTCATATTGCTGATGTTGCACATTATGTAAAACCTGGGACGGCACTTGATAACGAAGCATACAACAGAGCTACGAGTGTCTACCTTGCTGATAGAGTTATTCCAATGCTACCATTCAAATTGTCGAATGGATTGTGTAGTCTTGTCCAAGGCGAAGATAGGTTGGTTATGTCTTTAATAATGGAAATCGACAAAGATGGTGAGATTGTTGATTATAAAGTTGGAAATGGCGTTATTAGGAGTCATAGAAGACTTGTGTATGATGATGTAAATGCTTTGCTCGAGGGAAGACCTGAAGGCAACAAGCTAAAAGATTTATCCGAACACATGTATCTTATGAAAGAACTGAAGGATATATTGCGTGAAAACAGAAGACGCCGTGGTGCAATACTTGACATTGAAGGCGATGAAGTAAAGATTATCCTCGATGAGAAAGGACATGCTGTGGATATTGTACCAAGAAAACGCGGTGAGTCGGAAGTGATAATAGAAGAGTTCATGATTAAGGCAAATGAAACGGTTGCAGAAATCTTCCATAATGCTAATATCCCATTTATATATAGAATCCATGAAACACCTGATTTCGATACCTTGTTGCAATTACGAAATTACCTTAGTGCTATAGGCATAAAGATGAAATTGCCACAGAATGTTCACCCAAGAGTACTTCAAGAACTCCTTGAAAAGACAAAAGACCATCCTTTAAGAAGCAGTATTCAAAGATTACTAGTCCGCTCTATGAAAAGAGCAGTGTATTCGCCAAGTAACGTCGGACATTTTGGACTTGCATCTGAAGCATACACACACTTTACATCGCCAATCAGAAGATATCCTGATTTAATCGTACACAGGTTGTTAAAGTTGTATTTGGAAAAAGATGGTGCTATACCTGCAAAGGAGATGAAAAAAATCGAGAAATACCTTGCAAAAGCTTCTGTACACTGCTCCAAGCGTGAAAGAGTTGCAGATGAAGCAGAATGGGATTATGATGCACTCAAGAAGATAGACTATATCTCCAATCATATTGGTGAGATTTTCGACGTAGTTGTAACATCAGTTACCAAATTTGGTATGTTTGTCGAGATACCAGAAAAGTATATATCTGGACTTATTCATGTTTCAACACTGGACGATTATTACTATTATGATGAAACGAAAAGTATGCTAATTGGCAAACACACAGGAACAATCTATAAAATAGGCGATATGCTTAAAGCAAAAGTTGTAAGGGCGGATAAAATAAGAATGGAGATTAACTTTGAGATTCCTTCAGAACGTGAGCTTCAAAAACTGAAAGAAAACCAAAAAGGTCAAGAAGTTATTGATAAATCCACAAAATCTAAGAAAGACAAAACGAAGACAAAAAGAGCAAAGAGCAAAGAATAATAAGAAGAACAAGAAGGGATAGAAGATAATGGTACCAGAAAGGATAAAGCAAGAAGTTGAAAAACTCAGAAGCGAAATTGAGTACCATAATTACAGATATTATGTATTGGCAAGTCCTGTAATAACTGATGAAGAGTACGATAAATTAATGAAGAAACTAATAGATTTAGAAGAAAAGTATCCAGAACTAAAAACTCCAGATTCACCAACTCAAAGGGTTGGTGGACAGCCATTAGATGGATTTGAAAGTGTCGAACATAGCGAACCTATGCTGAGTCTGGATAATACTTATAACGAAGCTGAGATACTAAATTTCCATGAGAGAGTAAAGAAAAACATTGGTGAGGTTGAATATGTTGCTGAATTGAAGATAGATGGCGTCTCGATAGCTCTTAGGTATGAAGATGGCGTTCTTGTTAGAGCTATCACACGAGGGGATGGTCTCAGAGGAGACGATGTCACAGCTAATGTAAAGACAATTAAATCGATACCTTTACGATTACCTGAGCCACTGACTATTGAGGTACGAGGTGAAATATACATGCCGGTTGGTGACTTTGAAGAGTACAATAGGCAAAGAGAAGAAGATGGTCTTGCCCCTTTTGCAAATCCACGTAATGCAACCGCTGGTACACTCCATTTGCTCAATCCATCTGAAGTTGCTCAAAGGAAACTCGATTCTTTCATATATTTCATCATAAAGCCACAACTATATGGCTTAAAGACGCATTGGGAGGCACTCGAGTTCTTGAAAAAATTGCACTTCAAAGTTAATCCAAACAACAAGCTATGCAAAAGCATTGACGAAGTCGTAGATTACTGGCGAGAATGGTCAACGAAAAGAAGTCAATTGGAATATTGGGTCGACGGCGTGGTTGTAAAAGTCAATGATTTTGGGAAACAAAACGAGCTTGGTTGGACAGCAAAGTCTCCTCGTTGGGCAATTGCTTTCAAATTCCCCGCACAGCAAGCACGAACAAAAGTTATCGATATAACGTTCCAAGTTGGTAGAATGGGGACAATTACACCCGTTGCAGAATTTGAACCCGTGGAGCTCGAGGGCACTGTAATTAAAAGAGCTTCACTTCATAATTTCGATTATATCGAAGAAAAGGATATTCGTATTGGCGATTATGTTCTTATAGAAAAGGCGGGAGGTATAATTCCACAAGTCCTTAGTGTAATTGCAGATCTCAGAGATGGCGATGAAAAGAAAGTGAGTGTTCCATCGGTCTGTCCTGTTTGCGGTGGAACTATTGGTAAGGCATCTGGAGAATATGTTGCTTACATATGTTTGAATCCACACTGCCCTGCAAAATTGAAAAGGCATTTGGAAGTTTTCGTTTCGAGACAGGCGCTCGATATACAAGGACTTGGTCCAAAGATTATTTCAAAACTTGTTGACGCTAATTTGGTCAAAGACATTTCAGACATCTTCTATTTGAATATCTTTGATTTGTCGCAAATCAGTGGTCTTGGACCAAAGATGATTTCTAACCTGTTGTCAGAAATTGAAAAGGCAAAGTCTACAACCCTTGATAAATTACTTGTCGGGCTTGGAATACCCGGCATTGGTGAGAAGACAGCAAAAATACTTGCTAAAAAATTCAAATCGCTTGAGGAATTGTCAAACGCAACCGCCGAACAGCTTCTCGAAATTGAAGGAATTGGTGAAGATAGTGCAAAGAACATTGTAGAATATTTCAGCTCACCCAAGACAAAGGAAATTATCGAGAAACTCAGAAAAGCAGGTGTAAGTTTAGAAAGTTCCGTTGTTGAAGAACAAAATGTGCTCACTGGACTTACCTTTTGCGTTACCGGTACACTTAAAGGTTTTTCGAGAGAGGAAATCAAAAGATACATTGAATCACTTGGTGGACACTTTACTGACAATATCACAAAGAAGACAGATTATCTTATAGTTGGTGACAACCCGGGAAGCAAATTACAAAAAGCAGAGAAGTTTGGCATCAGCATAATAACAGAGGATGAATTCTTGGCAATGGTTGAAGAAAAGAGGGAAAGTACTAATGGAAAAATTTAAATGTTATGCTCTGCTTATGTTTGGAGGCGTTGGTTCGAGATTTGGTTGGGAAAAACCAAAGCAATTTTATACAATTGATGAATTAAGCAAAAAAACTCTTTTGGAGTACGTTGTAGAAAGATTTGTCAGATTTGAGGTTTTTGATAAAATAGTAGTAGTATCGCCATTCGAGTACTTAAGTGAAACTAAGGAATTACTGAGAATATATAGTTCAGTAGAAATTACGATAGGTGGAGATTCGAGAGAACATTCTGTATTGAATGGTATAAATTATTTGAAAGATGTCGCTAGTGATGACGACATAATTGTTATTCACGATGGTGCACGTCCGCTTGTTGAAAAGAATATTATAGAAAAGAGTATTGAGAGTGCTCAAAAATATGGCTCTGGTATAACCGCTATCAATGCAGTTGACACAGTAAGCTATTCTGAAGATGGAATAAAGATTGACAAGATGATACCAAGAACAAAGGTTTTTCTCCATCAAACTCCCCAAACATTTAAGTACGGCTTAATCAAAAACTGTATGGAAAAGCATATTGATAAAATTCATATGTTCACTGATGAAGCCTCTATACTTATCGCATCTGGTTTTGAAGTACACTACGTACAAGGTAGTAGGACAAACATAAAAGTAACAACGATAGATGACATAGCATTAGTTAAAAGATACACCGAAAATTCTTGAACGGTGTTAAACCACCTTACTTCTACTGGGAGGAGATTTTGGTGAATATCAAGAAAATACTCATAAACACACTTGTTGCTGTTGTTATAGGACTTTCCATCGTTAATATTGTAGGAATCTTTTATGCAAAACAGGATCCCATAACGGCACTGAAAACGTTTCCGATTAAATCCTTAGGATTTTTGCTACTACTTTTAGTGATTGATTATGCTATTCAAGCAATACGCACAATGATTGTTTTGCGTAGTATGGGATACAGAATTACGTTTCTTCAGGCACTGGAAAATTTCTTTTTTGTAGTATTCTTTTCCCTTGTTACACCCATGTCTTTGGGTGGTCAACCATTCCAGATTTATCATCTCACTAAGCTCGGTTTGTCTTCACATGATGCAACGAATATTTCTATTACCAGAATGTTTGAAAGCATACTAATAGTTTTCATAATAAGTGTGCTTATGTTTAAAAATGTCTTTAGGCTTCTAAGAGGAAATCTTGGATTATCTGTAATTATCTTAGGTTTTTTGGTGACCTTAAGTATTAGTATTGCCGGATTTATTGCTTTTGTAAATAAGAAATTTCTTTTTGGTATATTCAAATTTATTTCTCGACTAACAAAATCCGAAAAGTTGCAAGAGAAGGAAAAGAAGGCTTTAGAATGGCTTGACAAGATGAGTGCTTCAACAAAGACGCTGTTTTTTCAAAACTACTGGGCGCTAATTGTAGATTTGATACTGGGTATTTTTGGCTCGCTTATTCCATCTTTCATGCTAAAGTATGCGGTTGAATCTGTAAGCACCGTCCGAATGCCATTAACTGTAATTTGGGGAGCAATAAATATGCTTAACACAATAGTTTTCTATATTCCAACTCCCGGTTCAAGTGGGGGAATAGAGGGGTTTTATCAACTTGTGCTTTCTCACTTTTATGAACCAAAAGCCACAATGACTGGAATATTTGTATTTAGATTAGTTACTTATTATTTAATAGTCTTCCTTGGAATATTTCTGATATGGAGATTTTCAAGATTTAAAGAGGAGGTGACAAGCGTTGGGAAGCAATAATTTATGGATGGTAATAAGCGATTCGCACGACAACATTCCAAATGTTAAGAAATTCATGGAAATAGCTCGAGAAAAAGGTGTGACTCACATCTTCCATCTCGGAGATATCGTTTCACCTTTTTTAGCACCATACTTTCTAATTGATGGTGTAAATTTCTTTGGAATATTTGGGAACAACGATGGTGAGAAAATGTTTTTGATGGAGAAATTTCAGAAAAAATTGCACAACCAACCGTACGAAAAAGAGGAAGCCGGTTACAGGATATTTCTCATGCACGAACCTTATGCACTTATTCCAGCTATAAAGTCTCAACTGTATGATTTTATTTTCTTTGGTCATACACATCAAATAGATATTAGAATGGAAGGAAAAACACTTGTAATTAATCCCGGTGAATCGTGCGGATACCTTACCGGCAAAGCGACAGCCGTCATTCTCGAACCAACGACAAAGAAGTATGAGGTTATCGAGCTATAAAAATAATTTCATCTTAGTTCTTAGGTATTTTCATGGAATTTTTGAAGATATTCTTAGTATCATCACAAATACGGAATGCATTGTTTGTGGAAAATATAGCCGTGGAAAAAAATTGTGCGATGATTGTGCTAAGGTTATAGATCAGCCACCGGCCTTAACAACCAAAAGCATTGGGAATCAACAAGTATTTTATTTTGGATTTTACGAAGGCAGGTTGAGAGAATTCATTCTCGCGTATAAATTTAAAAATCACCACTCACTTTCTAAATCCTTTGCCGTTATGATTCAAAGAACGCTTGAAGCAAATAATATAGAGCCAGATATAATTACGTACGTTCCAGCGACAAATAGCGCCAAAAGAAAACGCGGATACGACCATATGCGGCTTATTGCAAAGGAATTATCTCGTATTTCGCAAATCCCAATGGTGAACGCTATTAAAGCAGTACGTGAGACGGATCAGTTAAAGACTGACAATAGAGCGGAGGCTGTAAAGGGAAAGTATTTACTTAATGCAGATTCAAAATGGATTGAAGGTAAAAGAGTCTTAATAATAGATGATGTTCTAACAACGGGAAATACAATATCCGAGACTGTAAAGGTTCTGAAAAAGGCTAATCCATCAAAGATTTATGTATGTATTGTAGCACTGAACAGAGGTTGAAAGTATTTTTGACTATTTGTGGATTTATATACCTGAATAACAGGAGGGTTATATAATGGAAGAAAAGCAAGAAATATACATAACAGAAAACACATCTTTTGAAGAGATAGCCGAGCACTTTCATTATCTTATTCAGCCTCTTCTTGAAAAGGGCATAAAAGTAATTGTCTGTGGAGATATAAAGTGGGGAACAATAGGCGAAGAGTTAGAAAGATTAGGATTGGAAAAAGAAGAAATTCTAAGAGAACTTAACGAAATTGCAAATGAACAGGGTGGACCGGTACGTTCATTCAGATTAGAGATTTAAAATTCTTAATGAAAACAAAAAATTTAATGGTATAATAATATGCTGCAACAGAATCTCCTTTTATCAAATTTTTCCATAACTATCAACACATCTGGAGGTGTATGGTATGAAAAAGATTCTCTTAACACTTTTATTGGTTCTCTCAGTGACTTTTTTTGGTGCAACTAAGGTTGTTTTCTGGCATGCTATGGGTGGAGCACAAGGTGAAACTTTGAACCAGATTGTAAAGTCATTCAACGAGTCCAGACCAGATATTACCGTCGAAGCAGTTTACATTGGAAACTACAACGCACTCCAACAGAAACTCCTTGCTGGAGCACAAGCTGGTCAACTTCCAACGATTTCTCAAGCATACGCAAACTGGACAGCTAAGTTGCTCCAAAGTAAGATTGTTGAACCATTAAACATATACATGAATGATCCAAAGATCGGTATGACAAAAGCAGAATGGGAAGATGTTTTCAAGGCGTTCAGAGACAACTGTACATGGGGTAACACAGTATATGCTGTCCCATTCAACAAGAGCCTTTACATTATGTACTACAACGCAACAGCACTCTCTGTGGCAGGTATAAGCGCGCCAAAATCAATTAACGAACTCCTGTATGCTGCAAAAGCACTTACTAAAGATAAGAACAAAGACGGAAAACCAGATGTCTACGGTTTTGCATTCAGAACAACAGTTGATACATTCCAAATTTTCCTCATGATGCGCGGTGGAGAAATCGTCAAGAAAGATAAGAGTGGTAAATACGTATCCGCAATAGATTCACCAGAAACAAGAGAAGTTCTCTCGTTCTTCAAAAAACTACTCGATGACAAGGTTGCATTTGCTCAAGGTGGTTATCTCAACGATATATTCGGTCAGGGCACTGTTCTTTCTTACATCGATACAATTGCCGGAAGAACGTATGTCGAACAGTCAGCAAAAGGTAAATTCCAATGGTCATGGGCACCAGTTCCAGTATGGAAGACGAGGAATGTTCCATTTGCTGGAACAGACGTAATAATGTTCTCAACAGCGAAAGAAGAAGAAAAGCGTGCCGCATGGGAATTTATGAAGTATCTTATTTCCCCAGAGGTTACAGCTTATTGGGCAGTTAATACAGGTTACTTACCAGTAAGAAGAGCAGCGCTCCAGACAACAATATGGAGACAGGCTGCAAAAGCAGATCCACTACTTGAAATACCACTCCAACAGATTGATAATGCAAAGATGGATCCACAGCTCTCAGTATGGACAGAAATCAGGAACGTCGTCAGCACAATGTTCAACGACTTCATTAACGGAAAAGCAGATATGGAAACAGCTATAAAGAAAGCAGATGCAGAAATTAAGAAGTATCTGGCAGAATAATACAAATAAGAGCGATTGAATCAATGATTATTTTCTTCCCCCTCTCATGAGGGGGAGTTTTAGTTGTTTATTATGAGAGGTGAATAGTATGCTTTTGAAAGTCTCAAAATTGACCAGATACTACGGTAAAAAGCTCGGGATAGAGAATATTGATTTATCCGTTTCAGAAAGTGAAATAGTAGGATTTGTTGGACCAAACGGCGCTGGAAAGACAACGACGATCCGTACAATAATGGGTTTTCTAAAACCAGATGCAGGAGTAATTGAAATATTTGGAGAACAAGTTGATAGAAAAAACTTTACGGATATTCTCAAAAGTATAGGCTACGTACCGGGTGAGGTAAATTACTATGACGATGAAAGAGTCGAAAAGATAATAGAATTTTACAAAGAATTTTACAATGATTTCGATGGAAATTATTGTGAAGAGCTATGCAAAAAGTTCGATTTACCACTCAAAAAGAAGTTTGAAGATTTGTCAAGTGGCAATAAGAAGAAGGTTGCGATAGTTCAAGCACTTGCACACAAGCCCAAGCTTGTAATAATGGACGAACCAACTAATGGACTTGATCCATTTGTTCAAAAGATGCTTTATAAAACACTTAACGAGCTGCGGGAAAATGGTGTTGGTATTTTCCTGTCTTCTCATGTTCTCAGCGAAGTACAGAAGCTTTGCGATAGGGTAATTTTTATTAAACAGGGGCATATAATAGAACCAAGAAGTTTTGAACGCGATTTGAAGAAAATAGTTGTTACATCGAAGGAAAGTTCAAATAGCAATCTAAGAGAAGTTATAAATGAGTTTTCTGAGATTGTTGAGTTGATAGACGAAAATGGAAAGGTCGTTCTTTTTATGAAATGGAATGCCGAGAAATTTAAAAAGCTCATAGCAAGTATAGACTTTGAAGACATTACGATAGAGGATCTGTCACTCGAAGATGTCTTCGATGAGCTTTACAAACCTGTTGATACCGCAACAAGAAACACTGATGAGGTGATGTAAATGACTATCTTTAAATGGGAATTTAGAAAGAATTTGAAATCTCTCTTTATCTGGCTTGTTTTTATAATTGGCATCCAGTTTATGTATTCTGCACTCTTTCCAAGCTTTGCCGGTGAAGGCGGATTGTTCAGTTCAAAGATGCAGTTACTTCCAAAGGTATTTCTGAAGATATTTGGCATCGAAGAGATTGACTTTAGTAACATAATACATTTCTTTGCTATGCAAGGGCAGATATGGATATTCTTATTTGCAACATTTTACGTAATGCGCCTCGCTTCTTCTATAATTGTAAAGGAAGAAGACGAGAAGACCGTCGAGTTTGTTCTGAGCAGGCCTCTTTCGAGAAGACGATACATTTTTGAGAAAATTCTCTTAGTAACAGTGAATACGATTATATATGATTTTGTAATAGCACTCGCTCTTCTTTATATGTTCAATGCGTACAAGACAAAACCATTTGATATGAAACAGTTTTGGTTCATCGTATTTTCATATATAGCAGTTCACATCTTTATGGCTTTGATTGGGATTATTTCTTCTACAGTTGTACGTAAACGAGCGACTGCCGATACGATAACACTCTTTTTCTTGGGTTTCTTCTACATACTTAGCCTGATAGCAAGGGTTTACGAAAATTACTCATATCTAAAAGAGCTAACACCGTTTGGTATCTTCGATCCGGCTGATATAATCAAAACGAATTCTTTCAATTACAAAGCTTTTGTCTTCGTCGTTCTCTTATACTTTGCTGGTGCTATCTTTTCGATTTTATATTATGAGAGAAAGGATATACATGCTTAACAAAAAGATTAAAGATTATATAATAATATACTAAAGTAAAAAACCGACCACCTTCGTTTGATGGTCGGTTTTATATTTTTAGTGTTTTTTACTCGTTACAGACTTCCAGGGAAGTGACATGCAACAAAGTGTTCCGGTTTAACTTCTCTTAATTCTGGTTTTTCCTTTGAACAAATTGGTTTTGCCACCGGACATCTTGGGTGGAACGGACAACCACTTGGTGGATTCACCGGACTTGGAACGTCACCCTGTAGTATTATTCGTTGCTTTTTAAATTCTGGATTCGGTACGGGGATAGCACTCATCAGTGATTTTGTATACGGATGTAACGGCTCTTCAAAGAGGTCTTTTTTAAGTGCTGTTTCAACTACTTTACCAAGATACATAACTACAACTCTACTTGAAATGTATTTAATAAGTGACAAGTCGTGTGAAATGAACAAGTATGTCAAATCGTGTTCTTTTTGAAGGTCCATCATAAGATTGATAACCTGAGACCTGATAGAGACATCAAGCGCTGCAACAGCTTCATCGGCAATTATAAGCTTAGGATTCATTAGCAATGCTCTTGCAATACCTATTCTCTGTCTCTGACCACCTGAAAACTCATGTGGGAATCTGTACATGTGTGTTGGGTGAATTCCAACTTCTTGAAGTGCTTTCCCAACTTTGTCAATTACTTGTTCTTTTGTAATCATTTTATGTGAAAGTGGACCTTCCGCAAGTATATTTTTAATTCTCATTCTGGGATTCAGTGAACTGTACGGATCCTGAAAGACAATTTGAATATTTCTTCTAAACGCCAGTCGTTTTTCTTCTAAGTTACCCACGAGATAATCTAAAAGTCCTTCTTCTCCGTTTTTAGTAAACATTTCAAAGTATTTCCTGTCAACGTCATCTGACGGTACAAATCCGGGTTGTTTGAATTTTTCAATATAGGTCTTTTTTACATAATTTTTAGCTTTCCAAGATGGTAAGAAATAATGTGTTGTATCCTCACCATCGACTATGATCCTACCCGATGTGGGTTCGTAAAGTCTGAGTAACGTCATACCAACTGTGGTTTTTCCACAGCCTGATTCACCAACGAGACCAACTGTTTCACCTTTGTTCACTTCGAAGCTAACACCATCTACTGCCTTCACCCACGCAACTATTCTTTTGAAGACTCCCGCCTTAATTGGGAAGTGCTTAACAAGATTGTCTATTCTTAATAGCACTTTTCTTTCGGATGTTGAGGTACTTGCTTCTGTATTGAAATTTGTTTTGTTTTCTATCATGCTCCTTCACCAGCCTTTAGTAACTTTTGCGCTTCATCTAACTTTTTGTAGAAGAAACATCTTGTAAGATGCCCAGGTTCCACTTCTGTGAGTGGTGGCATTTCTAAGGAGCATTTTTCTTCTCTAAACTCACATCTTGTATTGAATCGACAACCTTGGGGGAAGTGCAATGGATCTGGCACCATTCCTGGAATACTATAAAGTCTTTCTTGTTCAACGTCGAGTCTTGGTATAGAGGTCAACAATCCCCATGTGTAAGGATGTTTTGGTTTTTTAAATATTGTCTTGACATCTGAAGTTTCCATAACTTTTCCACCATACATAACGACAACGCGATCCGCATTCTCTGCAATAACTCCAACGTCATGCGTAATGAGTATGATTGCCATGCCATATTCTTTTTGAAGTTCTTTCATCAACTCAAGTATTTGTGCCTGAATTGTAACATCGAGGGCGGTTGTTGGTTCATCGGCAATAAGGAGTTTTGGTCTACAAGAAAGTGCCATAGCAATCATTGCCCTCTGCCTCATACCACCTGAAAGTTCATGTGGATATTCGTCAACTCTTTTTTGAGGTTCAGGAATACCAACTTTTTTAAGCATATCAATCGCCATTTCACGAGCTGTCTTCTTATCTACATCTTGGTGAAGTAATATCGCTTCCATTATTTGTTCACCTATGGTGAAAACTGGATTTAAAGCGACCATTGGTTCTTGGAATATCATTGCAATTTCGTTTCCACGGATTCTTCTCATCTCATCGTCGCTTAGTGCGAGCAAGTTCTTCCCGTTGAATATAATTTCGCTACCCTCTTCGATTTTACCTCTTGGATCAAGAAGTCTTAATATAGTTAGAGATGTCACACTCTTACCACTTCCAGATTCACCCACTATACCAAGCGTTTCGCCTTCATATACTTCAAAGTCAACACCATCTACGGCTTTAACAACACCATCTTCTGTATAGAAATATGTTCTAAGATTTCTTACTGTTAAAAGTGGTTGCTTTTCCAACTTCATCACCTCCAGCGATTGCTTCAAATTACTTCAACCTTGGGTCAAAAACATCTCTAAGAGCGTCACCAACAAGGTTCCAAGCAAGTACAAAGAGCACCATTGCCATACCTGGATAGAAGACAGCGTACCAATAGGTAAACGCTGAACCGCTTGTTCCAAGTATCCAGTTCCTCGTAAAGTTCAACATCGAACCCCAGTCAGCATATCCAAGTGGCGCACCAAGACCGAGGAATGACAAACCAGCTGCGGTAATAACAAGAGAACCCATACGCATTGATGCTTGGATAAGAACCGGGAATATGGTATTTGGAAGAACGTGTTTGGTAATTATGAAGAAGTCCTTAACTCCAAGTGCTTTTGCGGCAAGAACGAATTGTTCTTCTTTCACAGAAAGAATGTTTGCCCTAATTAACCTTGCAGCACCCATCCAACCAAAGACTGTCATAGCTATCATAACCTTATCAAGTCCGTTACCAAGAATAGTCGTTAAGACCATAGCAGCAAGTAGGAATGGAATTGACATGAAAACGTCTGTGATTCTCATCAAAATCTCATCTATCCACCCACCGTAATATCCAGCAATTGAGCCAATGATAATACCAAAGATAGTTGATAATATCGTGACCATCAAACCTATGAAAAATGCTGTTCTCGTACCCCAAACAACACCGTAGAATATATCTCTACCTTGAATCATACCGAATGGATGCTCCGCTGAGGGTGGTACTGGTTCGGAACTCCACGTGATTATAGGCATAATATACGGATTATCAAGCTTCATGGGATTACCATCATCATCGAGCATCATGGGATTCAGTGGTTTGGCTATAAAAGGTGCAAATATCGCCACTATGATGAAAAATATAAGAAGTGAAAAACCCAGAACAGCTGATGGATTTCTCATTATCTTGCGAAACATTCGTTTAAATTCAGTATTCATCTTCGTTGTCGTCACATTTTCGCTCATCTTCTGGCACCTCCTCAACCAAGTCTGACTCTTGGGTCGAATACTGCGTATAGTATATCAATTATGAGGTTACCGAGAACGAGAATTATTGAATAGAACAAAGTTGTCCCAAGCACTGTCGCATAGTCAAGCTGAACAGCGGCTTCCGCTGCAAGCCTTCCTATACCAGTCCTATTGAATATAACCTCAATTATAACTGTACCAGAGAGTAGCCCGATAACCATCGCACCAGCTACTGTTACAACTGGAATCATTGCGTTTCTTTTCGCATGTTTGTGGATAACTTCTTTCTCAGGTACTCCTTTCGCTCTCGCTGTTCTAACGTACTCCTTAGATAGTACTTCAAGCATGCTTGACCTGGTGATTCTAAGTAGATACGCCCACCAGAGGAAAGAAAGTGTTAGAACAGGACCAATAATATGTCTAAGTGCATTCCAAAATACATCGAGCCTACCGTTAATTAAGGCATCTATTGTAAGAAGATGTGTAACTTTGAGATACTCTGGAGATTTAACAATTTCTTCTGCCCATTGTGAAAGTGTTCCCGGCGGGAACCAACCAAGAACAGAATAGAAGACCATTAGAACGAGCAATCCAAAGACAAAATCTGGGAACGACCAACCAATAATAGCTACGATCCTGATAAAATGGTCCAAAAACTTGTCACGGTTCACAGCTGCCGATACACCAAGCAAGATGCCAACTCCGATAACCGGAAAGAGTGCATAAAGAGCCAGTTCAAAAGTATATGGGAACCTGCTCCAAATCGCTTTTAACACAGGCTCTTTACCTACTTGTGACCAACCAAGGTCTCCTTTCATGGCATTCCAAAGCCATATACCGTACCTTTCAACAAATGGCTTTGTCAAACCGTACTTTTCTTTGAGAGCATCAAGTTCCTTCTCAGAGAGTTTATCAAAGACGTTCGGGTTTACGTATGCTGCCAAGAGTTTATCCGGACCGAGTATCTGGAAGAGACTGAAAATGATGAGGGAGACTCCAAGAACTATCAGTGGTAATAAAAGTAACCTTCTGATGATAAATGTGGTCAACTACATCCACCTCCCAAGTATATTTTGAATAAAATTTTGCTTCTCGACTTTTTCACTTCATAAATTATAACACTCATGGTATATTTATCAACTTAATTAACTTGATTTTAAACGTCTCTGAGATAAGATAGTTCGTTTAATAAACTATCAGTAGCTTTTTTTCCAATTAATTGTTCGATTTCATGCCTTGACGCATTTTTCAAATCTTTAATTGAAGTGTAATGTTCAAGTAGTACTCGTTTTCTCTTCGGTCCAATCCACTTGATTTCGTCAAGTATGCTTCTTAATGAACGCTTAGTTGACAATTGTTTTGTAAATGTATTCGCTACGCGGTGCGTTTCGTCGCGTAGTTTTACTAAGAGTCTTAATACAGGATGGTCGTAATTCAAAGAGATATTACCATGTTTTGTTACAATAATCTCTTCTTCTTTTGCAAGGCCAATTACATCACAATCTTTTCCAATTGTCTTAAATGCCTCGTATGCTGCATTTACTTGACCTATTCCACCATCAACAAACATTAAATCCGGTAATTCATGCTTGGCGTATCGTTTTTTTATGAGTAATCGTATACTTTCGTAATCATCGAGTATATCACCGAGCTTATACCTTCTATACTCTTCCTTCTTAACTTCACCATTTTCAAATACGATAAGTGATGCAACAGTATTTTTACCAGATAGATGGGATATATCGACACCCTCAATGCGATAAGGTACCTTTCTAAGACCGAGTATCTCTTTCATCTGTTTCAGGATGGATCTATTAGATAAGATTAGACCAATTTCATAATTTAGATTATCTATTGCTTTATCAAGTAATTGTTTGTACATATCTTCTGTTGGCACAATGAAATTTATCCCAAGTATTTTTGATATATTCGACATCTCTCTATTCTTTTTTTCTACTAATACTATCTGCGGTAACTCAGAGCCCTTTGAAATGTAAAATTGCTCCACAAAGTCATGAAAGTCCCCTTCAAATTCATACAGGAGCTTTGATACAAGATAACCAGACCTTATTTTGAAAACAAGATAAGTATTATGTTTACCTACAATCACATCGAGATTAACTTGATTAGGTAATACAACACCTTGTGTTTCCATAACTTTATTAAAATTGAGTAATATGTCTCGATATTTTGCAGCATTTTCAAAGTCGAGTAATTTCGCGTGCTGTTCCATCTTAGTCTTTACGTACTCAACAACGTTGAAGAAACTTCCTGTTAGTACTTCTTTTAGACTTTCTATTCTTTTTTTGTATTCTTCCACATTCTCTTCTCCAACACATACTCCCGAGCAAAGACCGAGATGATAATCCATGCATGGTTTCTTGATATTTGATAATTCTCTCTTGCACGTTCTAAATTTATAAACCTTTCGCAACACCTCAAATAATTGCCTTGTAAAGGAAACATTTGTAAACGGCCCGTAAAAGAGCCCTGTGCCTTTCCGAGTTCTAACAATTTCCAGATATGGAACTTCATCGTCACTAATACGAATATACGGATACACTTGTGTGTCTTTAAGCATTGCATTGTACTTTGGCTTATGTTCAAAGATCATATTCGCTTCCAGAATTAACGCTTCTTTTTCGTTTGTTACAATGATAACTTCCAAATCATCTGCTTCCTCAACGATTAATTTGCTCTTACCAGATGTTGCTTTAAAATGACTTGTAAGTCTTTTTTTCAAGTCCTTAGCCTTGCCGATATAGATGTATTCATTCGATTGCTTGAAGAGATAAACACCGGGTTTGTGCGGTATATTTTGTATAGATTCGATACTTAACATGTGTTGCCACCACCTCATGAAAGAAAGCATTTATAACTTTAATTTCTCTTTATATTATACTACTCACAGCCTCTTCCTTAGACATTACTGGAATATTCAACGCAAAAGTTAACTAAAATTAAAGAGTTTTTCCTTGAAGAATATTAGAACTGAGTATAAACTTGTTTTGTAATTTTCTAAGATACGCAAAAAATAGGTGGGGGTGTTTTAGATGCCTGATAAATACATAGTTGTGACTGGTGGTGTGTTGAGCGGGATAGGAAAAGGTATATTCTCAGCCTCTCTTGCCAGGGTTTTGAAAGAAGTAGGCGTTGATATAAATGTACTCAAAATCGACCCATATCTAAATGTTGATGCTGGCACGATGAATCCTAATCAGCATGGTGAGGTTTTTGTAACCGAAGATGGTTATGAAGCTGACCTTGATCTCGGACATTATGAGAGATTTCTTGGTGTAAGTATGACTCGGAAAAACAACATTACTGCAGGTCAAGTTTATTCGACTATTATTCAAAGAGAACGCGAGGGAAAATATCTTGGTTCAACAGTTCAAGTCGTACCACACGTAACTTCCGAGATTAAGGAAAGAATAACCTCAATGCCAGGAAAGGTTTTATCTATAGAAATTGGCGGAACTGTTGGTGACATCGAAGGTGAAGTATTTTTAGAAGCTGTACGAGAACTGGCTTTTGAAAAGAATAGAAACGATTTTCTCTTTGTTCACGTGACATATGTTCCATATTTGCGTGTAACAAATGAATTCAAAACCAAACCTACTCAGCAATCTGTTCAATTATTGAGAAAAATAGGTATTCAGCCAGATGTTATTGTAGTAAGAAGCGAATTACCAATTGATTCTCAGAGTCTTTATAAAATAGCACTCTTTAGCGGAGTGCCACGAGATATGGTTATTAACCTTCCAGATATTGGCAACGTCTACCAAATTCCAGAAACACTCTATGAATCAGGTATACACAAACTGGTTGCCAACAAATTAAATATTCCAATAGAAAATAGACCAATGAATTGGACCTATCCAAAATCATTTAAACCATATAGAATAGGTCTTGTTGGGAAGTACCTTAGAACAGATGATGCATATAAGAGCATAATTGAGTCTATATTCCTTGCAGGAGTTCAAAAACCCGTTGTTGTAGATGCTCAAGAACTTGAAGAACTTGACGATCAAGGTGTCGCACAAAAATTATCCACATTCGATGCATTAATTATACCCGGCGGATTCGGTAGAAGGGGAATCGAAGGTAAAATACGAGCAATAAAATACGCAAGGGAAAATAAAAAACCGATACTTGGTATCTGTCTCGGTATGCAGCTCATGGTTATAGAATTTGCAAGGAATGTGTTTAATATGAAAGGAGCTAATTCGACAGAATTTGATGAAAACACGCCTTATCCTGTTGTAAATATGATGGAAGAACAAAAAAAGATTATGAATCTTGGTGGCACAATGAGGCTCGGTGCACAAAAAATGCATGTTTTGAAAGGGACGAAACTCTACGAATTATACGGAACAGAAGAAGTTTATGAGCGTCATAGACATCGATACGAAGCCGACACAGACAACTTCGCACAGATGTACAAGATGCCTGGTGAGGAAGGATATAAACTTACAATCTCTGGAAAAAGTGAATTCCTTGAAGCAATAGAACTTGACAATCATCCATTTTTCGTTGGAATTCAATACCACCCGGAGTATAAATCAAAAGTGGGGCTTCCACATCCGTTATTTACTGCATTAATAAAAGCTGTAGAGGAGGAGAATAGGTGAGAAAAGACATTCTAATAGCTGATTATCATATACACAGTTACTATTCTCCTGATTCTGATTCGGATATAGAAAACATTATAGAAAGGGCACGTGAAGTTGGAATTAAACATATAATAATAACAGACCATTATGAACTCGCCGATGAACATGCTAATGAGCTGGATGTAGATGTTTATAGAAGAGAGATGGAAAAGTATTCACTCCCTGTTGGCGTCGAACTCGGGTGGGATGGAATTAAAGATTTGAACGTTGATGTAAGTAAATTTGATTTCGTACTCATTTCACATCACTTCGTTGAGGAGCCTATAACTCAGCAGAGCTATCGGAATTACCTTTTAAGATTACTTGATATAATGAACAGATTCGATGGTTACCATTCACTTGCTCATTTGGATTTTCCAAGGCGTTACCACAAAACTAATGAACCTTTTTCGGTAGAAGATTATGATATAGTTAGCGAGATTTTGAAGAAGCTGATAAAGAATGGAAAGTCGCTTGAAGTGAATACAGCCTCAATCGAAAGATATGGAGAACCAAATCCATCTATCGAGATTTTAAAATTGTATAAGTCACTTGGTGGTAGGAATATCACTATCGGCTCCGATGCACACACTCTCGAGCAAATAGGTAGAGGAATTGAGAGAGGTATTGAAATACTAAAAGAATTAGGGTACAATTATATCCTGGTGCTCGATACTGAATGGCGAGAAGTAAAGATATGAATGGTTAACCACAAAATACATCACATAGAGGAGGTTGAAGGGTATGGAAATTAGTGCACAAATGGTTAAAGAATTACGTGAAAGAACAGGCGCTGGTATGATGGATTGTAAGAACGCACTTGCTGAGGCAAACGGTGACGTTGAAAGAGCCATAGAGATTCTTAGAAAAAAAGGACTTGCAAAAGCAGCTAAGAAAGCCGGTAGGGAAACAAACGAAGGTCTTATCATCTCTTATGTTCACCACAATGGCAAACTCGGCGTGCTTGTTGAACTGAACTGTGAGACAGACTTTGTCGCAAGAACAGATGATTTTAAAGAACTTGGAAACAAAATAGCAATGCACATTGCAGCTATGGCTCCAAGATGGGTTAAGAGAGAAGATGTCCCAGCTGATATTATTGAAAAAGAAAGAGAAATATACAGAGAACAACTTAAAGACTCCGGTAAACCAGCACAAGTGATCGAAAAAATTATCGAAGGAAAACTTGAGAGCTTTTATCAGGATAACTGCTTAGTTGAACAAAAATTTGCTCTTGACCAATCGATAACAATCAGAGATATGATTCAGCAAGCAATTGCAAAGATAGGAGAAAATATCCAAGTTTCAAGGTTTGTCAGAATGCAGATTGGTGAGTAATCCAAGCATCCAAGACCGCAGGAAAATCATGCGGTCTTTTTTTAACCGTTTTCTACCGTTTGCTGTTCTTATGTTGCATTTCATCTCATGATTTGTGCTACTTATTATTATTCGTAAAAGTTTTTCTGACAGCATGGTATATTTAAAGTGAATGTGAATATGAATATTTCTAAAAATAGAATTAACCCCCCTCGTTTAAAATTAACATAAATGGCAAAAATATCATTTCGGAAAGGAGGGAAGAGCGCATCTTGTCCATTTTAACTAAGCTGGAGCCTCCTGCGCTCGAGCAGAATGAAGAAGGGATTTACGCTAATTGAGTTGTTGATTGTTATAATTATTATAGCGTTAATAACGGTGGTGGTTGTTTACATAACTCCTGCGGTCACAGTTGTTTCTAATACAAGAGCTTCTCAAGTTGCTCAGAATTTCAGAAATATCAAAACTGCCTTTGAAAACTACTTCAATTCCGAAAAACCTGTTGACCCTGAAAATATAACGCTGAATACATTAAAAGCTGGCTATATTTCTCATATACCCCAACATTTTGCCCTAAATGTTGAGCAATCCTTAAATGGAGTTTATAAAATAAGTGTTATCTACTCTGGAAAAGATGTTGACTTGGATAAAATTAGGAATGCCGGTCTGCGAGAAGCAGTAAGAAACGATAGCGACGAAATAGTATACACATTTTTCGTTCAAAAGTCCTGGTGAGTCATTACATTTTACAAAGTTTATATTTACTTCCATAACATATCCGTTATTTTTGCATTTCATAAACGTTTTTAGACGGTTCATCTTTGAAATCATTCCTTTCATAGATTTATGGTACTAATTTAACAATAATGTGCGATAATATAGTTGTGAATCCTTAGAAAGGGAGGTCGATAGTATGAGAAAAGGTTTTACGTTGGTTGAACTTTTGATTGTTCTTGCGGTCATTGCGGCACTTATGTCGGTTGCCACACCACTTGCACTCAACGCCGTTAGCACCGCAAAGGCAAGCCAGGTGGCACAGAACATGCGAAATATAAAGTCGGCATTTGAAAACTATTTCAACACGGAAAAGCCATCGGATCCGACTACTCTCAATTTAAACTCGCTCGTTCCCGGCTTTCTCAGTACTGCTCCAAATAATTACACATTAACTGTAGCAAGTGCAGGTAGCGGAACTTACACAGTTACAATCACATACACAGGTGGAGATGTCGATAAACAAAAAGTAAAAGATAACTATCCAGATGTTAACATAACAGGAGATAATCCCGTCCTTTCATTTACAGTTCAGAAATGGTGGTAATATATTAGAAGCAACGCCCCGTCCCGGTTCGGGATGGGGTTGTTTTTTATTTTTTCTCTCCAAATCTTCTAACCCATTCTTGTGCGATAAATGCTCCAACATCTTCAGCGAATGTACCTGGTCCAAATCCTGCATCATATCCCAATTCCTTAGCAAGTTCGTGTGTTATTCTCGGACCGCCAACAACGACTATTAAGTCTTTTCTTATCCCTTCCGCCTCAAGTAATTCGATAAGATGAGTGAGATTTTTTATATGCACATTTTTTTGCGTTACTGTTTGCGACACCAGTAACGCGTCAGCCTTGACTTCTATAGCTTTCGCGACAAATTCTTCGTTTGGGACCTGACTGCCCATATTGTAAACTTCGAACATTTTATACCTTTCAAGTCCGTAATGACCAGCAAAGCCTTTCATATTTAAAATTGCGTCGAGTCCAACTGTGTGCGCATCCGTTCCTGTGGTTGCACCGACAACAACGAGTTTCCTACCAATATTCTTTTCGATAAATTCGTCAATTTCTTCCATGCTCATTCTGTTAACTTCAACCTTAGGTACGGTAATTGCAGTGTAGTCGACTGTATGTACACATTCGCCGTAACCGACAAAGAAAGTAAATCCCTCGGTGAGTTGGTGATGGTAAACAATCATGGGGTTATCCAATCCCATCTTTTTCATCAATTGTTTTGCCGCTTCTACAGCTTCATCACCGTCTGGAACTGGAAGCGTGAAGCTTATTTGAACTTTTCCATCGTTCATCGTGTCTCCATAAGGTTTTATTGCCTTTAAATTCAGCGTTTTATCAAATTCTTTCTTTTCAAGTGAATATAACCCGCCACTCATATTCAAGCCTCCCTTGTAATTATCTTCACACTCAGTCTCTGTTTGCATTAAGCATTTTCTCCGGGAATGGATTGTAGTATTGATTTCCTTTTTCAAATACACCATCGAGTCCTTTTCCACCTTTGATTGGTCTTTTCGTGTTTGCAAAGACACCTTTTTCAAGAGACTTGAACAATCCATCCTCTCTCATTTTTTCAAGCAATTCAATCGCTTGATCAAGTACTTCACGCGCTTTTGTCTGGATTATTCCATTTGGTTTGAATATAACTTCATCACCAAGATTTTTCATGTTATTGAAGATGTATTTAGCCGTCTCTATTGCTATATATCTATCCGACAAGAAAGGTGTGTGGATTGCTTCCGTCATCATTCCAAGCAACTGAATGCCTTGTTTCGTCCATATGCCTACCACGTTAAACATTGCGTCTTGAACAAGTCCTCGGAAGATATTACCTGTCATAAACCTCGTTGGTGGCATGTATTTTAATGGTGCCTTTGGGAAGAGTTCTCTTGAGAGTTGTGCTTGAGCTAATTCGTACAAGAACCCGTTCTCAAGCCACGGATCCATTTCAAATGCATGTCCAAGTCCCATCTGTTCTTCTGGAATACCTGCAAGCAGTGCGAGTTGTTCGTTTATAAGTTGGGATGATATTACTGTGTAGCCCTGTTCATATGCGTCAGCTGTTGTAAGGTAATTGTCTTCACCCGTATTTATTATTATACCTGCGTATCCAAGGATTATCCTTGAGAAGTACTGGTCAACCATTGTACGAATCATGTTTATATCTCTGAATAGTATTCCATAGAGTGCGTCGTTAAGCATTACATCGAGTCTTTCAAGTGCACCGAGTGCAGCTATTTCAGGCATACATAAACCAGAGCTGTAATTTGTCTGCCTAATGTATCTTTTTACTTCTCTGGCAACTTCGTCAAGTGCCTTTCTCATTATTCTGAAATTCTCTTGCGTTGCAAATGTACCACCAAAACCTTCGGTTGTTGCACCGTAGGGTACATAATCAAGAAGACTCTGTGCTGTTGACCTTATGACAGCAATAATATCTGCACCTTGTCTTGCAGCCGCCTGAGCTTGGATAACATCTTCATAGATATTTCCAGTTGCGACAATTACATATACATAAGGTTGTGCCGGGTCGCTAAGTTCTTCAATCATTTTCTTTCTTTCTTTTCTACGTTGAGCAATTGTCTCTATTGTTTTATCAGCCATGTCATCTATTACACCTTTTATTTCATCTAAGCTATGCATCGGTAGTTTTGTTAAGTCCAGTTTTTGGGCAGCTATAGCATCGGCAATTTCTTGTGGCGTCATTCCTGTTTCAAGCATCGCATTGCCTATATATAATGCTGCACCATTTTGTAGTGCGCCCTTTTCTTTGAGATGGTCAACAACAACATTCGGAAGAGGAACGCCTTCTTCATTTATTCCATCAATTCCAAAAAATCTACATATTGTTCTTTCTACACTGACAGTTGAATACTTCTGAACAAAGTTTGTAACATCGAGAGCGATATCTTTCGCAAGTTGTCGAGCTCTTTCAACCTTTTTTGGGTCAATTCCTAATTTACTTTCCATCATGCTTTCCCTCCTCAAATCTCTTTATTACTTTATTCTTTAATTCTCTTCTTTGCTCCGACGATTAACTCCTTACTAATATTCAAAAGTTCCATAACTCTCAGTGCTTCTTTTGGAACTGTTCTTCCATCATCGGGAATAAGTTCGTAATCTATGAGTTCTTGTATTTCGCGTACACTATCCAAGTCAACATTTTCTTTTAGCCCCTTGACTCGATACCGCTTTTTACATTCTATATCATCAAAGTGGGTTACTACAACAGTCCAATTCTGAGTTTTTTCAAAACACTCAACAATTGCATTTACTATTGCTGAACCTTCATATGGATTGGTTGTTCGAGCAGGTTCATCTATGAGTACGAGTGCAGACTTTTTTTGAGAGATTTGATACGCTTCATCAATGAGCTTAATCTCAGAAGCGAACGATGATAGCCCACTTAATGGGCGCTGTAAGTCTTCTGTAATTAGTGCAATTGCTTCGATGTATGGTATCCGGGCACTTTCTGCCGGTACAAAGAAACCAAGTATGCTCATATAATGTATCAGTGCCAGAGTTCTTAATACAACACTTTTGCCAGACATATTTGCGCCAACGATGACTGTCACACCGGGCAAGAGTGATATGTCAACTGGTTGGTAATATTTTCCAGTTGATTCAAGTTCTGCTTTAAGTCTGGGATTGAACATACCGGAAATTTTTATCTCTTTACTCATCAGTGTAAATTCCGGTCTTCTTAGGTTAAGAGTGATTGAAAGCATAGCTTTTGCAAGGATTATATCGAGATATTTCAGCCTATCAAAGGCTTCATGCAACTGCGTTCTATTTTCCCACAATATTTGAGAGATTTTCTCAAGAATTTCGTTTTCAATTTCTCTTTCAGTGCTAGTAAGTCCAAGGATTTCTTCGTTGTATGAATCACTATCTAACTCTATATTCAAATCTTTTGAGTGAAGAAATTCTCTTTTTTTCTTCCTGATTGCTTTCAATCTTTCATCGTAAGCATCGTAAATATAGAATGTTGGTAATCTAAGACCTTCGGGGTCAAGGATATCAATTATTCTTTCCATATCTGGAATCATAAATTTTTGAATTCCTTTAGAAAATTCTTCTATTAAAGGCAGTAACTTTTTTCTTATTTCCTGAGCAACAAGCACAAAATTCTTTAATTCGAAGAGTTCTATTTCATCAAGTATTTCTTTATTATCTATGCGTGAAATGGTGTGGGATATATCTAACACACATTCTAAGTCATTGAGTATCTCTGAGATTTTCTCAGGATTTTCTTTTATTAGTTGAATCATGTGCTCTGTATCGTCAAGGTGTTCTTTGATGTGTTCAAGGACCATTGGTTGGAGATGCTTAAAGTACCTTTGACCCATTGGAGTTTTTGGGTCTAATTTCTCTTTAACATAGTCAAATCCAGTGAGTCTCTCAAAATCTTCTTTCTTGGAGGGTATAGTTGTTAGCATGTAATAATCACCCACTTAGTACAATTTACTCTATTTATTGTGGCTCTTTTCGGACGTCGATTATCGGTAATGGGATGTGTTTTTTCAATTCTTCTATTATCTGCTTAGAGTCAATTATATAGCCTGTTGGAGAAAATGGATTTACAGTTATTCCAATAATATTAGAGCTTTTCAATACTTTCAGTTGTGGTTTATACTTTATATACATATCGTATGAAACGAATATCTTTGTAAAGTCACGTACGATTAGTTCTTCGATACCACGGCTGTGTGCAAATTTCAAAATATTGTCTGTAAGTGCGCCGGGAATGTATAGTTTTTCAATCTTTTCATTTGTGCCACTTATCTCTCTCAATTTTGTTAAGTGCAGTGCTGATTCGATTCCGAGGTCTCTCCACTCATTATTCTGGAAGATATGAACGGTAATGGCATTCGATAATATCTCAGCTTGCGATTTTTCAACTTCTGGTAATTGACAAAGTAAGTATATGTATTTTGTATGTTTAACTATTTCTCTTTTGTCTAGTGAATAAGCTGCACCAGTGGCGAGTATTATTCCTTCAGCTATAAATGGTGTAGCTTGACTGAACCGAGATAACGCTCCATCTATTAGTACCAAATTTGCTCTGTTTTTCAAGAATTCAACGCTTTCCTCCATCCAAGAGGTTACAGGTGGTCCAGACAAGATAATTTTGCCTTTTTCTAAGGAACGAGCAATGATTACTCTTCCTGTTGGAGTTTGGTATTTTGAAAGATAGAGAATTTCTGAAAGAACTGTGCGTCGTTTGAAAAATAATTCAGTTGTGGTGTAGAGAAAATTAAAATCAACATACACGGATGGCTTAAGTGTACCGAAAACAATATCCTTTTCTTCGCCATCCGTGCCTATAGATGTAAGAGCTAATCTTCTATGTGATTTAACATTTTGGACAATATAATTGAGCGTCTCGGTTTTTCCCGTATTCTTCTCAAGTCCTACAATTGCTACTACGTTGTATTTGAGAACATTTTCTATTATTGTATCAAAGTCAGCTCTTTCCATCGTTTTAAATCTTTACAAGTGCCTCACCTTCGATAGCATTTTCGCCATTTTGCTTTACAACAAGTGTTTCAAGTAAGACTCTTCTTTTTTCCTTTTCTATTTCTTTTACAATGAGCTTTACGGTTACTTCCTCGCCAATGTACACTGGTCTTTTAAATTTCGCATTTTGCATCAGGTATATCGTTCCAGAACCAGGAAATTCCATACCAAGTACTGAAGAGATGATGCCAAGTGAGAGTATACCATGAGCAATTCTTCCACCAAACATTGTGTTCTTTGCATATTCGTCATCAAGATGCACAGGATTCTTGTCGCCTGTGGCTTCTGCAAAGAGTTTTACCATCTCGTCAGTGACTATCCGCTTAACTTCGTATACTTGTCCAATATAGAGTTCTTCAATGTTCATTACTTCTGCCTCCTTTTTTCTCCTTCCATTCCTTTATTCTATCATGCCTTTCAAGATGAGCTGGCTCTATGCTAATCTTTTTGTCGGTAAATAGGCTTGCAACGCCTGAGAATTTGTACTTTTCTCTGTATTCAGAATCATCTACATCAGATGTTGTTTCTTCTGGTTCATGATAGGCAACAATGACACCTTCGTAATTTCTGAGAATCACTGTATGATCCGACATTGAAATGACATAGTTTGGCATAACTCTTATCTTACCGCCACCAGCTGGAGCATCGACAACAAACCAAGGCACACAGAAACCTGATGTGTGGCCTATAAGAGCTTCCATAATTTCGAGTCCTTTTTTAACAGATGTTCTAAAGTGGCTTAATCCCATTGAAAGGTCGCATTGATATATGTAATATGGTCTTACTCTAATTCTTACAAGCTGGTGTACGAGTTCTGTCATTATGTATGGACTGTCGTTAATACCCCTAAGCAGGACAGATTGGTTTCCAAGCGGTATACCTGCATCGGCAAGCATTTCGCATGCTTTTGTAGATTCTGGCGTTATTTCTTTTGGATGGTTGAAGTGCGTATTTATCCAAATCGGGTGATATTTCTTCAAAGTACTTGTGAGTTCAGGAGTAATCATCTGTGGCAAAACAACAGGAGTTCTTGTACCAATCCTTATAACTTCAACATGTTTTATCTTTCTTAACTCTCTTAGAATATAATCAAGCATTTCAACTCCAACAAGTAGACCATCGCCACCGGATATAAGCACGTCTCTAACGTGTGGCGTTTCTCTTACGTATTCAATCATTGCATCTATCTCTTGTCTTGTTCTTGACCTGTCGTGTTGACCAGCAAATCGTCGCCTTGTACAATGGCGGCAGTACATTGAACACATATCTGTTACAAGCATGAGAACTCTGTCTGGATACCTGTGCGTAAGTCCTGGAACTGGAGAATCCTCATCTTCGTGAAGTGGATCCATCATATCCCATTGTGAATTGAAGAGTTCTTTCACAGTGGGAACTGCTTGTCGCCTGATAGGGCATTTCGGATTGTCTGGATCCATAAGGCTTGCATAGTATGGGGTTATTGCCATTCTCAAGGTTTTTAATGCATTTCTAACGCCCTCTTCTTCCTCAGGTGTTAAGTTGATTACCTGTTTCAGTGTGTCAACGTCCATTATTCTGTTTCTAATCTGCCACTTCCAGTCGTTCCATTCTTCTTCAGTAACGTTTTTCCATAGTGGAATGTCTTTGAAATATCTTGCCATGGTTCTGCCTCCTTATGTTTGAACTTCTCTTAAATATATAGTTTTTCGAATAATTCTCTTATTTCTTTCGATTCACGTAATATATTAAGTGCAACTTCTGCATGACCTTTTGTATAGCCATTTCCTATAATCATAGTTACGTCTTTTCCAACACCTTCTGCACCAAGTGCAGCTCGTGTGAATGATGTTGCCATGCTAAAGAAGTAAACAACACCGTCATTCTTAGTTATGAGTATTGAGGACATTTCTGTGGCAGGAACATTTACATTGTTGATTACAACATCACAGTATTTTCCACCAGTTACTTCCATCACCTTATGGTAAACTTCAACTGGTTTTGTTGCATCGGCAATTATTACATGATGAGCCAATTTTAATTCTTCTATTCGCTTTGCGTTTTCGGGGGAATATTCAACAACTATTACTTTTCCATCTTTCCCAACCGCTTTCATTGCCTCGTATGCACAAAGGACGCCCGATTTTCCACCGCCACCGATAATACATACTGTCATACCTGGTTTAACGAGTTTTTGAGTTTGAGCAGGCGCTCCGGCAACATCAAGCACAGCAAGTGCAAGCTTCTCAGGAATGTCATCAGGCAACTTTGCATAAATGCCACTTTCAAATAGAATAGCCTTTCCTTCTATATCAACTTGGTCTGTTTCAACATTGACGTTTAATATTTTATCTATCCTAAGAGGCGTAAGTGAAAGTGAAACAAGCGTGGCTATCTTATCGCCGACTTTCAAGTCTGTCGGAAAATCTGAACCTATTTCTTCTACGACCCCTATCAACATACCACCGGAACCAGTAACTGGGTTTTGTAACTTACCTCTATCGGCAACAATTTTCACAATTGTATCCTTAATACACTCAACATTACCGTGACAAGATTCTTCAATTTGAGTAAAACTTGCAGAATCAACATTGAGTGTTTTGACATTTATCAACATTTCATTAGTGTAAATTTCCATAGTGTTATCTATCTTTGTTGCAGCTTGTGGAAGTGTTCCTTTTGGTTCAATAACCCTGTGAGTACCAAATGGACATCCCTTAATATTCTTCACAGCCTTCCCTCCAATCTAATTCAAATCATTTCTTAATACCAAGAATTTCCCTTGCTTCGTTTGGTGTAGCAATTTCTCTTCCAACTTCTTTGGCTATTCTTACAATTCTCTCAACAAGCTGTGCATTACTTTTTGCAAGTTCGCCTTTTTTATAATATATGTTATCTTCAAAGCCTACTCTCACATGCCCCCCCATAAGGATTGCATGTACTGCCAAAGGTAATTCGTACCTTCCTATTCCAGCTACTGACCAAGTGCATCCACTTGGAAGTTTATTAACCAAGAATACCAGGTCTTCAATGTTACCTGTCATTGCTCCCGGCACTCCGAGAACAAAATCAAAATGTAAAGGAAGCTCTAATAAACCTTTCTTTACCAATCGAAGTGCATTTTCAATCATACCGGGTTCAAAGACCTCTATCTCAGGTTTTATACCCTTTTCTTTCATTGTTTTAGCAAGGAGTTCCATAAATGATGGAGAATTCATAAAAACATCATCGCCGAAATTGCATGAACCGGCAGACAACGTAGCCATTTCCGGCATTGCATCTAAACACTGTATTCTCTCTTCTGGTTTATGCCAAACGGCACCACCTGTCGAAAACTGAATTATTATGTCGCATCTTTCTTGGATTTTTTGCTTGATTTCTGCGTAAACCTCTTTTGATTGTGTTGGTGTTCCATCTGGCATGCGTGCATGGATGTGCACTATAGAAGCTCCTGCTTGCCAACACCTGTATGCTTCTTCGGCGATTTCATCAGGAGTTACCGGAAGATTTGGCTGTTGTTCTTTTGTAACTTCCGCTCCAGTAAGTGCAGCAGTGATTATAAGTTTATCCATTAGGTTTCACCTCTTGATTTCTAATCTATTTGTTTTCTCCATGTGAAAACCTCTGTTTTTCCTTTGGAACAACGCATGTTCCACTTGCTCTGCAAACGAGAATTGGCTCTTCTAAGACATCAGCTGCACTGTCATTTATGTCCGGTCTTGACCTTATTACTTTGTAAGCTTCAAATTTCATCCTTCTCGATGTGCGACCAACCTCAATAATCTCACCATGTGCTTCTATGTAATCTCCCGCATATACTGGTGCGAGGAATTCAACACTGTCATATGCTCTAAAGAGCCCTTCATCACCATCGTATCTAATGAGTAGTTCCGTCGCAACATCACCAAATAGCTGGAGCATCTTTGCACCATCAACAAGGTTACCACCGTAATGTGCATCTGCCTGACTCATTCTCAATCTGATAACCGCTTTTGGAAATTCCATAAGTCCAGCCTCCCAAGTAAGAGTAGAGCTTTTAGAATTAGAACTTCTTTAATTGGCTTGAAACTATTAATTTTGCTTCAGTTAAATTAATTACTTCTTCAAGTGTTGTTTCTTCGGCGATTTCTTCAAGGACAAGTCCTTCATCCGTTGGTCTTATTACTGCAAGTTCAGTTACAATTAGGTCCACCCGTCTTATCGATGTTAGAGGTAAAGTACATTTTTTCAGTATCTTTGGTTCTACTTTCGCTGTATGTGTCATTGCAACTATCACTTTCTTAGCACCTGTTACAAGGTCCATTGCACCACCCATACCGGGAATCATTTTTCCAGGTATCATCCAATTCGCAAGATGTCCTTCTTCGTCTACTTGAAGCCCACCTAAAACCGTTATATCAAGATGTCCGCCCCTGATAAGAGAAAACGAAAATGCACTATCGAATGTCATTGCACCAGGTAAAGCTGTGATATATCCAGCACCAGCATTGGTTAAATCCTTATTCTCGAATCCCTTTTCCGGTTCTGGACCCATTCCGATTATTCCGTTCTCGCTCTGAAAGAAGACATGGACCCCCTTTGGTATGTAATTTGCAACAAGAGTTGGAAGACCAATTCCCAGGTTAACAAGGTCTCCTTCTTTAAGCTCTTGTGCAACTCTTTTCGCTATCTTTTCCTTTGGGTCGATTGACATATCACTTCACCCCCTGTGATAAGACAACGTAATCTACAAGTACTCCGGGTGTCTTTATTTCATCGGGCGCAAGTACACCAACAGGAACAATCTCTTCGGCTTCAACTATAACAAGATCAGCGGCAAGTGCCATTAATGGATTGAAGTTAGTTGCAGTAAGGTTATAAACGAGGTTTCCATAATAATCACATTTCTTTGCCTTGATTAATGCAACATCAGCCCTTAAAGGGAGTTCAAGTAAGTATTTTTTACCATCAATTTCTATAACTTGTTTACCGTTTTCCACAACTGTTCCAACTCCTGTAGGAGTGAGTATTCCACCAAGACCTGCACCACCTGCTCTTACCCTTTCAGCAAGTGTACCTTGCGGTACGAGTTCTACTTCAAGTTCACCAGCTATCATTTGTCTTTGCGTCTCAGGATTCGTACCAATGTGAGAAACAATCACTTTCTTGCAAAGTTTGTTTTTTATAAGTTTACCGATACCTCTGTCTTCAAATGCTGTGTCATTTGCGATTATAGTCAAATTGTTGATACCATGTTCAATTATCTTGTCTATAATCCCCTCAGGAGTTCCAACTCCCAAAAAACCTCCGACCATCAATGTGCTTTCAGGTTTTATAAAATTTATAACTTCGTCAAAAGAAACTATTTTCAAAGGTATTCCCCCTTTCTCATTGATGCTTTTAAAATCTTCAAAAGATTATGCCTCTAAATATTAATATACCATTAAGCACGTTTAATTTCTAATGTTAACATCCTGAAAGACTTGACGCATTCAAAAGGAAGAAAGAGATTAAAAAAGGTAGGAAGTTTATAAGTGAAAAATTAATGAAGAATAGAAACTGTAAAGGTTGCAGAGAAGGTGTTTACAAACTTTCTAAAAAAACTCTTTTAGAGTATAATTGTAGTAAACCTCGTACGTGTTAAGACAAGACCAATATGGAAAGGGGTATTCATATGAACTCTAAATACATCGGGAATTACATATTACGTAATGTAAATGGCGTATGTGTTGCACAATCTCCCATTTTAAGTCAATTCAATGAACTTGTTCATTACATTACAACTCGGAAGATTCTTAGCACCACTAACAATGAATTAGATGAGTTAAATATGTCTGTAAGTAACGAAGATTTTCCAAGGTATTTTGACTTTTTTGCAAAATGTATCAATATCAGTCCGGATAAGTGCGTCTTTTCACACCAGACACATAGTAAAAATGTTAAGGTTGTCACAAGAGAGGATATTGGCGAACCGTATTGGAATAGAAAACTCAAAGAAGTAGATGGATTGATAACCAATGATAAGGAATTATTCCTTGTAACAACGTATGCAGATTGCATGCCAATAGTAGCTTATGATCCTATGAAGAGAGTCGTTGGCGTTGCACATTCTGGTTGGCGCGGTACGTTACTTGAGATAGGAAAGGAATTAGTCTTAAAGATGAACGAAGCATTTGGCTGTAACCCTGAAGAACTTTTCGTAACGGTGGGACCATCAATAGGTCCTGAAAGTTTCGAAGTTGGACCAGATGTTGCAGCAGAGTTTTTTATGAAATTTGGAAATGAGGTATTACTCAAAATAAATGGAGATGAGAAGATACATATAGATCTTTGGAAAGCTGTAGAGATTACTTTGAAATCTGTTGGGGTGGTACATCTGGAATTTTCAAATATAGATACTTATAAGCATACAGAGTATTTTTATTCTTATAGAAGAGAAAAGACAAAGAAAAGATTCGCTGTTATTGTCGGTATCGTTTAGGATTTTGAATATATTATTTGAAAAATCTGTCGTTGGAGGTGTTCTCAGTGTTGAAGAAATTTAAGGTAGGGGACATTTTTTCAGCTTCTGTATTTGTTTTGATAACAATACTTCTGTTAAACGAAGGAACTCGAAATGCTTATGTGAGTATTAATTCATCACATCCTTATATTCTCGGTTTTTTAAAAGTAGCTCTTCTCGCAACTTTTGGTGAGATAATCTCACTTAGGATTGTAAAAGGTAAGTATTTACTCCCAGTTGGCGTGTTTTACAGATTTGTCATTTGGGGATTACTTGGAATTGCATTTGTTGCTGTCTTTGAATTATTCGGTTCTGGGACAAAGGCTTTGCTCGATAAGAATTTATTGCCCTATAGCGACCGTGCCAAAGCATTCTTTCAAGCATTATACACAAGCGTACTTATGAATCTTATCTTTGCACCAACGTTCATGGCATTACACAGAATAACGGATGGTTATATTGATTTGGGTGAGGGGAATATAAAGAAGATTTTTTCGCTGAAGCTCGATTATGTACTCGAAAAGATAGATTGGAAATTCTTCGTCAAATTTGTCATCGGTAAGACAATACCGTTCTTCTGGATACCAGCACATACAATAACGTTCTTATTACCATCAAACTATCGAGTTTTAGTTGCTGCTCTTCTCTCTATTGTTCTTGGTGTTCTGCTTTCGTTCAAGAAGAAAGCAAGTTCTAAGAGTGCTTCAAATTCTCAATAATTTCAAGGCTTGACGATATGGTTGCAAAACCGTGTGCGAGGTTCTTTAACGATGCATAGTGGTACCATTCATCTTTATCCCATAGGCAATCTTCAACCATTATAATATCGTATCCTCGTACAAACCCCGAACGTGCAGTCGTTTCACAGCATAGATGAGTCATAACACCTGTAAAGATTAATTGATCAACACTACGTATTTTTAAAAATTCATCAAGATGCGTTTTATAAAACGCATCATATGTGTTCTTTTCTATCTTAAGGTCTACCAATTTTTCGTCGATGCACAGTTCGGTCCAGTGTTCTTCAACAACATTTCCCCACCATCGTTTCATACTTTCACTTCCACCTTTGTGAATAGTTGCCACTATTGGTATTCTCAGACCAGAAAGCCTACTGAGATTTTCAAGATGCGCTAAGAAACGATTTATATTTTCCAATACCCTTTCGGAACCTTTTAGAAAAGCTGGAGAGTCTTTATCAAAAAAATAATTTTGTACATCAACTACGAGCAGGGCAGGATTTCTAAGATTTATTGAATGTCTTGTCCTTTCAAGATAAAACATTGCTAATCGCTCCCATAAGAAAATTTCGAAAGATTCATTTCATCTTTCAACGTAAATTTGAATTTTCATACCTTGTTCGTCTGATATTACATCAAATTTTTTCATATACGGTGCAATTGAATATATATCTTGCAGACCACCAACATTCGTTGCTAACGAGGAATAATATTTCAATTCTGGGTGGTCCTTAATTTTTGACAACTTTTCCAATTCGTCTAACATTTCCTGTGAAACCTTCATACTCGCTTCCAATATTATATAAAAGTTCTTTTCCAAAGCAACTATTTCAGTAGAAACGATATGAGCACCGTTTTTTAGCAAGTAATATGTCATTTCGTTTATGACTGATACAATTAATTTTTCGAGCTCCACGCTTTTTCACCCCTATCTTTTGTATACTCATTGGTGTTTCTGACTTTATTGAGGGTTTGAATTATTTTCTCCTGCATATTTCTAAATGCCTCAATTATTGGCAATAAAAATAATGCTACAAATCCTCCAGAGAAACCATTATTGTAAAGGTTCATTCCAAAGTGTAAGCTACCAACGTTGATAACAAGAGCACTATGTAGATATCCAGCAATTATTCCCCAAATAGCCCCATATTCACCTGCAATTGGTGCGAGTGTTGTACCAAAAAGTACTGCCAAGACCATTGCTGGGCTGTTGAAAGGCTGAGCATTCGTTATAGCACCGATTAAAACACCCAAAGTAATGGGTATTATATTCTTCGGATGCTTTCCAAGAGCACCAAAACCAGCTAATGTCATTATACCACCGATAGTGGGACCATTTAATTTAGAACCAACTATGAGAACAAAAGTTGTACCGGCTAATCCGAGAATACCGATGTTTATAAATGTGATAGATTCTTTTTCCAAGAGCACAAAATCTGTTAAGAGTTTCCCAGAATAATTAAATATGTTCTTGTACCCTTGAAATGACCAGTTGTTGACCTTCAAACCGTATAGTAAAATCGCAGAGAAGAATAAATACATAAACGCAGCAAGTATCAATTGATTTCCTTGATGCCATATCACTCTTTGCTCTGGATGGAGATCATACGCTCTCAGAAGAGCTCCAATAAACATACCCAAAAAACCAGCCGTAAAACCTACGTTGTAAAGGTTGTACCCTCTGTGTAGTGTCAAAGCAAAACTTGCAAGAGGTGGTAAAAAGAAACCTATTAACAACACTAAAAGTAATCCAATAAAATTAAAACTTCTATCTAATACAAGATGTGTAGTTATTGGTGCTAACGCTGTTCCAAAGAGGGCAACATACAAGTATGTTTTAAGATTCTCTCTAACCATAAAAGTATATAGAAAAACCCCGGCAACTATTGGCCAAACGTTGAATATGTTCTTCCCGAAGAGCGCAAATCCACCTATGGTCATAATAGCTGCGATGGAAACACCTGTTGGATTTACCTTCAATATTTTCATCAAAATTATGAACAGTAACATCAATAGTCCACTGTTCAAAAATGCTCCACCAACTCCGCCTACCTCAAAGTAATCAGTTATAAGGTAATCTGAAGATTTGATAAGATTAAAAACTTCACTAAGTACATTAACGTTTCCAAAAATCAACCCGAATACTATAAAAGAAAGAGATATAGAGTAAAGAAACTTATAGACCACTATTATCACTCCCAACAGTTTTCTGAATTTTTTCATTACTATGTATATTTTAATGTCTTTTTTCAATTGTAATGAGTCCGCTTCTAGTATGAATTTATTAGAATAAAGATGATTATTGTTATTTGAGGTACCTTTTTTGTTGAATTCACACAATCTTGTATATTTTCGATTTTTCTTTTTTAATTAATTCACTTTTTCTCTGAACAGACTTATCTTCAAGTTGCTGGCGTGTAAGATTTAAAGAAAAGCTCGCCTTAGCAATTCAGTTTTTGATAATATCTGTGAATTTACCTGTATCATTTAATGTTACCAGAGGGCAAAAAGTCAAAATTGTACTCAGACCAGAAACTCTTTCGATGTCACCGCAAGAAAGCGACTCATACGAGAATTTCGTTAAAGGAAGAATTGTTAGCTCAACTTTCGTAGGTTCAACTGTGGAATGCGATGTGCTAACAAAGAATAATACATTGATGAGGGTTCTCGTACCAAATCCAGTTGAAAAAAGGATACCCGAACCGAATACGGAAACTGTTCTTTACTTTTCTTCAAGAAGTTTGTGGTTGATTCCACAGTAATTAGCAATAACGCTAAATAACAGAAAATCAAACATAGGGGACAGTTCAGTCCCCTTTTGTGATTGTAGCTTAATTACTTATGCATTCATAACTTTTACATTGCTTAAATTTTCATCTTCATCCTTTAAAAACTTTACTCCAACGTACACAACCCACGTATCTATATAATCAAGTAAGAATTCAACAAATGTTGTTGTTAAGAATATCTGCATGTAAGTTTTGAAATCAACAAGTCCATAGAATGCAATAGTCACGAAGATTAGGTTATCAAGTATCTGTCCTATCTTTGTAGCGGCGTTATTTCTAAACCACAGTTTTGTTCTTTGCTTAAGTATATGATGTACCCAGACTGCCGTGTAGCCAGATAGAATAAATGCCGTCCAGCTTGCAAATGCAATCCTTGGTGTTACAGCGAAAACTTGGGAAAGATAGCTTTGGGCAAAGTCATTTTGTGACGGAATGTAACTTGTGTAAACGAGTCCAAGTAGTACAAATGCAAATTGTGCAAAAAAACCAACCCAAACAGCCTTTCTACCTTCTTCTTTTCCGTAAACTTCCGTTATAATAGAGTAAATAACAAATGCCATTCCCATACTCATATTCGCCGCAGTAACTTCGAAACCAAATAGGTTAAATAATTTGGCAACACCAAGGTTAGATGCAATAATCAAAGTTGAAAGCGCAACATACGCGCCTTCTTTTTTCATAAACCTGATGGCTAAGAGAATGATAAGTGCTGACAAAATGTACTCTAAGCCGAGAGCAAAAATGTTGAGCATACTTTAAACTCTCCTCCTTCCTTTTAACTATTTTTAGTCTATTCTGATAGTGCTTCACTAACAGTATTATAAATCTTAATTATCCGATCAAGACCTGTAATTTCAAATAGCGCGCACACATTTCTATTTGGTGCAATAACTTTCAGATATCCATTTTGTAGAATAGTTCTCTTATAAATGCTCACTAAGACACCAAGACCATAACTGTCTATATTAGTTGCGTGTGTTAAGTCAAGAATTATAAAACGCTTTCCTTCGCTTAGAAAATAATTTAATATCCAATCTTTTAGATTATCAGCATTTTGAATATCCAACGTACCTGTAATTTTTATGATAACAGCATCACCATGTTCGGTATATTCGTACATTTTCATCCTTCTTTCATGTTTATTGCATAGCTAATCAATATATTCTAACTTTTTACTGCAATTATATATACTAACCAGCTCGATAGGCTACTCGTGAAGAGAGTCATCATAGCAACGCCAAATGTTTCCTTTATGAATATCTTGTTGTTCATTTCAATTCCATAGAATTTCAGGATTCTTGACCACATAACACCAGCAAGTGCGCCGATTAAAGTTATGTTACCTCCGATATTCGAACCGATAACAAGACTCATAGCGTAGTTAAGCGGTTTTGTATGCAGAGCTTGTGCAAAGAATATTGTCATTGGCTGATTTATCATAACGTTTGCAGCAAAAGCCGATACAAAGGTAGTGATAATCGTTCCAATTAGGTCGTTTGTAAAATTAAAGAGTGAACCCACATACTTTGTGACTCCAAAAAGTGTGAAGATGTGTACGAAGACAAAGAACGTTACAACCATTGGAAGCATTTTCCAAGGAACTCTGCGAATAGTATCAACCAGAAATGTAATATTATAATCAATTTTACCTATTTCAAGTACAACTTCATCCCTTTCGGATAATACGTCAGAAAATGCTGTGTTTAGTATCAAGTATATCCCTGAAAATATGAGAATAGATTTCCACAGTTGAAGATTTATCAAATCACCTATAGCAATGGTGATAAAAAAGATAACGAAAAAACCACTTGAGAGAATTGCGTAATGCTTATCTTTAATCGAACTACCTGCGCTCTCTGAATCTTGATTATGAGGCGCCGCAACGGTAATTTTTTCAGGTAATATATTTTTATACTTGTAATAAAACCCAAGAAACGATGTTACAATCGCCACTATTGTTGGAAAGAACATCAGCTTGGCATATTTTATAAATCCAAGCAAGTACGCTTGTGCAACTATGACGTTCGTTGGGTTTCCAATGTAAAAGAACATACTCCATGTATTGGATGCAAAAAATACTGATGTTAAATAAGGAATTGGATTAATTCCAGCATACTGGCTTATGTAAACTATTATTGGAGTCAGTGTCAATGTCACTATATCGTTAGATGTAAATACCGTTAGTACACCAGCTAAAAGAACGAGGCTCACAAAGAGTTTCTTACCTGACTCTGACTTAGAAGCAAACATGTACGCAATCAATTTTAAAACACCCGAGGCATCAAGAGAACCACATATATAAGCCGAGCCAAAGAATATTATTAATATTTGCCATGGAACAATATTCATCTGGGGCATCATGGCAGATTTTATGGTTGTCAAAGACGCAATTCCAGATGCAATTAGAAGTCCCAGGACACCAAGTGAAACCCTTGCATAATCAAGAACTATTTTTTTATTCTTTAAGACGACTTCTGGTTCCTTAACCACAAGATAGACTGTAGCAAAAAATAAATTGATAGTAATTATTGTTGCAATCATTCAAATCACCTATGGTCGTTCTTGAGTATTCAACTACATCAGTAGACCTTTTATTATCAACTCCGTTGCTTCTTCTTCACTTAGTCCTTTTGCCATGAGTGTTTCAAGCTGTTTTTCCCCAACTCTTCCTATCGAAGCTTCGTGTGTTAATTCCGCCAAATCGTTCGTAATCTTTAAAATTGGTGTTGTTGAAACAATTACTTTTTCTCCTTTTGTTACTTCTTCACAAGATATATGTGCTCTTGAATATGGTGCATTACCATACGCTTCGTTCAAGACATTAACTTTTGATTCATCAAGACCTACTACCACTGTTTTTGCCAAACCTCTTGCCTTTTCGCCGTTTAGGTGAATTGTCTCATTAATATTAACATCGTCATTCTTAGAAGCCTTTACCTTACCGACAAGTTCACCAACTGCGTTTTCTTTTAATGTAAGGTTCATCTTAACATCTAATTTTCCCACACGTGTTTTGGTGAGGTGGAATGTGTTTTTGTACACTCCGTCTTTTTCTACAGTCGCATTCGTTGTCGTTTTCAGGGTTATTGTTCCTTGGTCACTATGGTAATGTTCATCATAATATTCCATTATTCCGCCATCTTCTATAATAACATTAGATGTTGCGTCATGTGTAAATTCTTCAGCTTGTGGAAATACGCAATGTGCTGTGAATTTAACTCGTGCATTTTTTCTAATTCGGATGTTAAATATAACCCGTTGATATCCTTTTTTTTCAAGATATCCAGTACATACATGGATTGGGAATGGAATCTGAACATTTTCTTCTACTTCCATATCTACTTGTACGCCATCTTCAAAAGTTGTTGGGATAACCTTCAAGCCTGGCACATTGTTTAGACCAATTACACGGTTTGCACTAATTATTATTGAAGCTATTCTCTTATCCATAAAGTTAGATGCATCTGTTCCAAGCTTTTCAGCGGTTTTAACAATAGTCTCAAATTCTTTTCTAACGTCCATTATTTCATCTCCTCGCTTTTTGGCAAGTTTGGATGTTCACACACTTCACACGTACCTCTAAATGCATTAATTACGTCGTTTGTTGTACCGTGCTTTAATATTTTTCCAGCACATATCAGATTTCCATAATCAGTATTATAAGCCTTCTCTTCTCTATGGGTTATTATTATTGGTGTACCACCGTATTGCAACATAATTTACAACATCATTAATAATATTTAAGCTCATCAGGTCTATTCCTGAATCAGGTTCGTCAAAAATTACGTATTTAGGTTTTAATAGCAAAATTGAAGCCAATTCAACGCGTTTTCTCTCGCCGCCACTCAATGTTTTATCAACAAGTCTTTTTAAATAAACTGCTGGGTTTAATCCTACAAATTCCATTGCTTCTACGATTTCACTCTTTTGAATAGCCAACTTACCGCCAAGATTAAGATATGTTTCTATTGTCATCCCTTCGAATCTCGCGGGTTCTTGCCACATCAATGTAATACCCAGCTTCGCTCTCTCTGAAACAGAGAGGTCTGTGATATCGTTTGTATCGAGTATTATCCTACCTTTATAAGGTTTATAAGCACTTAATCCCATTATGATGTAACCTATGGTACTCTTGCCCGCACCGTTGGTGCCTATGATTGCGTATTTGTACCCCGGTAAAAATTTCATCGATACATTACTTAATATTTCTCTTTCGTTCGTTTTGTACGATACATTCTCAAGTTCAAGCATTCTTCTCTCCCTCTCCTATTGATATTTTCTCTTTGCTAATCGACTTTAACAACAACTTCACCCTTCAACTCAGCTATTATCGGTAATTCATCGATGTTCTTGCACCATTCAACATCCTTATCAAAACCAAGTTGTATTAATTTCTTAGAATGACTTCCAGAAAAATCTGGTTTTCCCAAACTATTCCACAACTTTAACGCAACTAAGGAAGTGTCTGAAAGGTGATAATCTCGTTTCTTTAGAACATTATAGATTATAAATCCCGCGACCTGTGTATCTTCATAAGATAAATCTCCATCATTCCCAGCACAAACTAATGCAATTGTTTTGTACTTAGTTAGCTCTTCTGATATCTTTCCAGCATTTAAAAATGATGCAATGAGAACTCTTTCGGCAATGTTTTTTGATTTTAGAATTGATTTTGTACCATTTGTTGTAGTTAATATTATGCCTTTTTTGTAAACAAATTCTTCACTAAATTCTAACGGCGAATTCCCGAGTTGAAATCCTTCAATTTTCACGCCGCCACGTTCGCCGGCTATAAGAAAATTAGGATTTTCGAGTTTGAGCGATTGTGCCATTGAGACATCTTCGACAGGAATTACAAACTCCGCCCCGTTTGAAAGTGCAGTTACTATAGTTGAAGTAGCCCTAAGAACATCTATGACTACAGCCACTTCAAATCTTGTAACCGCGAATTCCGGCACTTCATTGTGATGAAAGAACGTTCTTATCAAAAAAATCACCTCAGTGTTATTATACAACACCGAGGCAGAAATGTATTATCAAAATTCGCATTTAAATTTGCTTTTTTGTAAAATTATCTTTTTTTCTGAAGTAAAAATTGTTCAAATTGTTCGATCGGCATTGGTTTGGAAAAATAATAACCTTGGAAGTATTTATAACCTATCATCGAAAGTACTTGCAGTTGCTTTTCATCTTCAACTCCTTCTGGAATGGCATCAAGGTTAAATGCTTTGGCAATATTGAATATTGCCTCCAAAAGTTTTATTGAATATCTATCATCTTGAATTTTACTAACAAAAGACCTGTCTACCTTTATTTTTTTTAATGGAAGTATAGTGAGATATGAGAGTGAAGAATATCCTGTACCGAAATCGTCAATACACAACTGACAACCAAAATCTAAGAGTCTTTGAATATTTTCACGGACTGTCTGGTTCATTTCTATAAGTATGTTTTCTGTGATCTCAAGAACTATCTTTTCAGGTTGTATCTCATTCGCTCTTATAATTTCGATTAACCTCTCCGCCATCTTTGGATAACGCAACTGTACTGGACTTACGTTTATATCAACAAAAGACAAAGAGTCTCCTGATTCTGATATAAACTCACAAACTTGCCTCAAAACTTCTTCTCCAACAGATATTATCATACCATTTTCTTCTATCACTTTAATAAAATCAAGAGGTGGGACTATTGTGCCGTCCTTCTTCAACCATCTAAGTAATGCTTCGGCTCCGACAACGTCGGAATATGAATTACATATAGGCTGAAGGAATATTTTAAGGTCACCATTGTATAATGCTTCTTTCAAAGCCCTTTCTTTAGCTGCGAGCTCTTGCAATTCGTTATCTATAAGTGCATTGTAAAAAACCACTCCATCTCTCGAACTCTTAGCCCTCGATAATGCAAGGTTTACTTTTCTTAATACATCTTCAACGCTATCCACGGGACTAAAAACGTGAATCCCAGTTGAAATTCTAATATCAAAAATTTCATTCATAATATAATAAGACTTGCGAATTTCATTTTCTATCTTTGCTATAACGTTTGATGCTGTTTCTTTTGCCCCCTGGTAATTTTTACCAACCTTTTCAAGTAAAATCCAGAATTCATCTGCATACGGTCTGGCTATCGTGTCACCTTCTCTTAAAACAGCCCGAAGTCTGTTTGCTATTTCTCTCAAAATTTCATCTCCAAAGTTGTGTCCTTTTATACTATTTAATGTTGAGAAGTCTTTAATATCTAAGGCAATAATGGCGTTATAGTCATCAACCGATGAAAATTCCAGTGTGGAAGCTAATTTTCTTATAAAATACTGACGTGTATAAAGTCCTGTTAACGGGTCTCTTTGAAGTACACTTCTTGCTACATTTATCGCTTCTTTTTCTGATGTTATATCAGTGTATATAGCATAAAGCAATATTTCCTCTGGTGTCTCGACTTTTGTAACTGTAATTCTAACATCTATGAGATTATCGTCTTTTCTCCGTCGTATGGTTTCAATTCTAAGTGCTCCTTGTTCGAGTACCATATTATGAAGCTTTTTTCCTTCGTTTTCTGATTCATACGGAAGTATAAAATTATCTATATCTTTATTTAACACTTCTTCTCTGGTATATCCAAACATGTCAAGAAACTGCTTGTTACATTCTTTAATTATTCCATTAACATCGAGTATAACTGCACCATCTGGAATGTTCTCAAATAATGCATGGAAAAGGTTAAGAGTTTTTATCTTTTCTTTCTCAGTCATCATTTCTTTGGTCATATTTTTCAATATTATAAATTTATATTCATCGTCTGAAGATGAAACTCTTACACTGAAAAATTCATTGCCATGTTCTACTATCCGACCATCGTTTTCTATCAAATCCTCTATGACATCAAATTTTCTACCATAAGCTATTTTTTGATCTAATTCTAAAAATTTTGCAGCAGCCTTATTCAAATCTATGATCCGCTGATTTTTATCTATCACAATATATCCATCATTCGACAATTCATATGCTGCGGCTTTTGTCTTAAGTGCAAGTCTTCTCCAAGTAAAATTTATTGCGGTTGTGTTTGTTAAGAAAATAGTGAGTGTAAAAATAAAGAAAAGTACAGGGTAATTAAAGTTTGATAAGAAAGCAGCAAAACTGCCGAGCATTCCTATTCCAAAAATGAGTGTCGTCTTTACTTTCGTTCGTTTATCTAAGTTCACGCTTTTCCATAAAACCACTAACGCAACAAATATCATAATTACAGAAAAGAAAAAATAAGTCCACGGCAAAATATGTCCATTAGGACGGTATTTCTGTCCACCATACAAACCTGTAAGAACTTCTCCAATCCAAAACATCTTGTGGAAATCATTTGTAAGTGCTAAAATTAAATAGATAGTTGAAATTGTATACATTAGCATCATTGTGCGTTTTCTTTTCTCAGTCATTGAAAAATCTATTATGAACGAAAAAACATATACAGTAATGTATAAAAAGAAACAATCTTGGATTTTTTCAAATAGGACAATATTTTGCACTTCAAATTTAAAGAACTCAAGTAAGGTCATGATAAAAACCGAAATTCCCAAGGATACCGCAGCTTTGGATATTCTAATAACTTTTCTATCAAGTATATAGACCAGGTTAAAGACAGAGATAATTAAACTGGCAAGTGCGAAAAACTTGTAAGTCATTTGAATAAAATTACCTCCTTTTGCTATTTTATTCTTGTTCGGAATTGCAACAAGTTAAAAGCCATTTTCAAATAATATTATACCACATACTGTTTTGGAAAATTTGCAAACTCTTTGGAAAAACTAACAAAAACAAATAAAAATTTGTGATGCTTTGGGGGTTGATTATAAATGGACAGCATAGGAATTCACAAACTTCTACAAGGCAAATACAGAATTACAGTTCCAATTGAGATAACAGAAGAGAATCTGAAATATCTTTACACACCTGGGGTTGCGGAAATTGCTAATTTTTGTGCAAATGACCCCGGAAATACTTTTATCTATACGCGCCGAAAACATGCGATAGCAGTTGTGAGCGATGGAAGTGCTGTACTTGGACTTGGAAATATAGGACCGTATGGTGCATTACCTGTGATGGAAGGGAAGGCGATGCTATTCAAAGAATTTGGTAATCTTGACGCATTTCCTATATGTTTATCAACTCAAGATGTTGAAGAGATAGTAAAGGTAGTAAAATCTCTCGAACCATCGTTTGGTGGTATAAATTTGGAAGATATATCCGCTCCTCGTTGTTTTGAGATACTCAAAAGACTCGATAAAGAAATGCAAATTCCGGTATTTCATGATGACCAGCAAGGAACTGCTGTGGTTGTAGTTGCAGGATTGATTAATGCCTTAAAGTTGGTTGGCAAAAGAATCGAAGATGTAAAAATCGTTGTCAATGGAATAGGTGCGGCAGGGTATAATATCGTTAAATTGCTAATTGAGTTTGGGGCAAAAAATATATTTGCGTGTGACATTAATGGATTATTGAATGAAAAGACAGCCCTGCACGAGTATCATTTAGATATTACGAAATTGACGAATCCAAGTAACTTTGAAGGGCAATTAAAAGACTTCCTTAAAGATGCAGATGTATTTATAGGTGTTTCAAAGGGAAATTTAATATCGGGCTCTGATGTAAAAAGAATGGCAAAAAATCCTATAATATTCGCACTTGCAAATCCAACACCAGAAATAATGCCAAATGTAGCCTACGAAAATGGAGCATTTATCGTTGCAACTGGTAGGTCAGATTTCCCTAATCAGATAAATAACTTGCTCGCATTCCCAGGAATCATGCGAGCAGCCGTAGAAAAGCAAATTAAGATAACTCTTTCAACACTCATTAAAGCTGCTTTTGTAATTGCAAAGAGTGTTGAACCAGAAAGATATATGATATTACCAAAGGCAACTGATAAACGATTACACGAGAATTTGTATCGTTCTTTAGTCGAAGGATGAGTATAATACACTTATAGGAGGTGTGAACATGAACTTACTTAAAGTATATCAGATTACACTACTGCTTATTTTTGGTGTCTCTATGATTTTATTTCCAAACATTACCAAAGCTGCTTCAACTGCAAGTGCACAGATCTTCGTTTTTGCAAATACTGATAACTTTGTTGGTGTGGAGTTAAAGTCTTCGCTTGATAACTATTCGAGTATCTTTGCAAATATGGGGGTTAAGTATATAGGTGTTGGAGCAAGAATTTCTTCGAAACAGACTTCAGGAATTTTCATATCGCCCTTACTTTATTTCGAATACAATTCAAAGGCAAATATGGCTTTGAATATTGGATACACTTTCAAGATTTCAAATTTCAATAATATTGTCTTTTTGATAGAAGGTGGAGCAAAGAAATTACTTGATAAGCCTGAGGCATCTTTAAACTTCGGACTCTATCTACCTTTCTAAGGATTATATAAAAGGGTGAAATAATATGCAATTTAATTCGCTCATGCCTACGTTCGCAAACGCTACGGCGGTATTCTTTGGAAGTTTAATTGGCTTCTTGTTCCGCAAAGGTATTTCAGAACGATATAGAAAAGTTCTCTTTGTTGCCGTTGGGCTTTCAACAATAGGTATAAGTATCAAGATGATATTTGGCGCTAATAATTTTTTGATTGTACTTTTTTCTATGGTTCTTGGTGGACTTATAGGTGAATTTTTCAACATAGAGGGATTACTAAAAAAGATTGGTGATAACATAAAAGAGGGCGATTTTTCAACAGGTTTTGTCACTTCTTCATTGTTATTTCTTGTAGGTCCAATGACCATCATTGGTTCAATAACAGCCGGTCTTAATGGCGATGGGAATCTGATATATACAAAATCACTTTTAGATTTTGTTTCTTCGATAGTGTTATCTTCAACGTACGGATTGGGGGTCATGCTCTCTTCACTGAGCGTTTTGCTAATTCAAGGTGCAATCACTATATTTGCGAGTTTATTGACATTTCTTACAGAACCAATGTACCTCAATGACTTGGTCGCAGTCGGAGGTTTGATGGTACTTGGTATAGGACTACGAATACTTGAAATCAAAGATACAAAGGTTGGAAATTATCTACCTGCACTGCTGGTTTCACCTTTTATTACTTTTTTGATAACCCTATTTAAATAGTTTCAAAACGTCAAAGTATACAAAAGCCCCCTTCACCGGGGGCTTGATGTATTATTTCATTATTAATTATCGATATTTCTCAATATTATTCTTCAACAACAACTTCTGTCGAACCTTCCCAAAGACCGTGGATATTGCAGTAAGAAAGAGCAATTAATTTTGAATTTTTTTCGAGCTTAATCTTTACTTTTACAATAGGCTCTTCAAGAGTCGGAGAAAATTCATATCTACCTATTCTGAGTATATAAGGTGCGCCTTCTGGCATTGCATAAAGTTCTATCCAGGCAATGTGGTGCTCTACAAGGTTTGGATGTGGAATTTCTTTTCCAACGGAAACCTCAACTTCAAACCATTCACCTTTCTTAACTTTTTCTGGCCCACAAATAACTGGCACATGTTTTTCGCCTTTAAAATCTCCAGATTTTACAAAGTCACCTATCATATTCTTACCCCCTTTCTCGGTATCCTCTAATCCAAATTAAAACTCTACGAATGCTGATTTTGAAGCTCCACAGACGGGACATTTCTCTGGTGCTACTTCTTCCGCTGTATAACCGCAAACAGAACAAATATAAATCTTCTCTGTCTCGTAATCCTTACCTTCATTGACAAGCTCAAGTGCCTTTTTATACATCTCCGCATGAATTTTTTCAGCTTCCAGTGCATAATGAGTACTTATCTGCGCTTCTTTTTCTCCCTGTAATTTTGCTGTTTCGTTGTAAACTGGATACATTTCATCAACTTCAAACGTCTCACCGGCTATGCACGACTGGATATTTTGTGGGTTTTCCCCAAGTTTCTTTAAAGCCTTGAAATGATTTCTTGCATGCACAAACTCAGCATATGCAATAGCTTTAAATAGATTTGCAAGCTTTTTCATACCAGACTTCTCTGCCTCATCTGCAAAGATGAGATACTTCATGTGTGCCATAGATTCACCGGCAAACGCATCTTCCAAAAACCTTTTTGTCATATCCCTCATCCTAACACCTCCCCTTTCGTCTTTGTGATTTCAACAAATACTTTCGGATTTTGCTCCGAAAGCAGTAAAAAGAATTCATGGATATTAGTTATTATTTTAAACAATTTGAACAGATACCAGCAAGCGTTAATTGAACGTTCTGAACTTCGTGACCATCAACCTTTGTTATTTCAGGAAGTTCTACATCAAGTTCTACATCGTAAATCTTTTTACACTTTGTACAGTAGAAATGATGGTGATGTTGTCTAACAAAATCATATCTAATTGCATCTGGAGTGATTATAACTTTTACAAGTCCAGCCAAAGCGAGAGCTCTTAATGTGTTGTATACGGTTGCCCTTGAAAGTACAGGGAATTTTTTCTCTTTGACAAAGTGATCGTATATCTCATCAGCTGATGGATGAGCATAGCTCTCACTTAAATACTCAAGTATCTCAACTCGATGAACAGTTGGCTTGACTCCTTTTTCCTTGAGAAGCTCACGAACCTCTACTTTACTAACCTTTACAGCGTGTCTCACAATAGTGTCGCCTCCTGGTAGATTGATATAATATTCTACATTGTACAAATTTATTATATCACAAAAAGTGTAAAATGTTCAAGTAGGTTTGTTTAATTGATTTTTATTAATCTAAGCTTCTCATATTTTAACTCTGTTTTCTCCATTCTGAATTGACAGTCTCCAAAGTTTATTGTATAATTAGTTCAACCTAATTATGTTTTGATTTATATTTTTTGAGTGAGAGGCAAAAAGGAGGAATGAAACTATGGGGTGCGTGTTGTGGTGAATTTTCTTAGTAAGTTGAAGAACTTATTCAAAGAGCTTGTAGCTTTGAGAAGTGCTATAAAAGAAGATATGCAAGCACTTAAGAAATTGGATCCCTCTTTTGAGCTTTCTTATCAATACGTCTTCCATGCAGGTTTTCAGGCTTTAAAACTTTACAGGTTATCACACGTTTTTTATCTCTCTGGTTTCAAATTTGCAGCTTATCTTATTTATCATTTAAATAGAATATTGTACGCCGTTGATATACATCCCGCAGCGCATCTGGAACCAGGTGTTGTAATAGACCATGGCACAGGCTTAGTGATTGGTTCTACTTCATTCGTTGGAAGCGGAACTGTATTATACCATGGGGTAACTCTGGGAGCAAAGTATATTACAACAGGAAGAAGACATCCAACAGTTGGTAAAAATGTGGTCTTAGGTGCTGGCGCAAAGGTTCTTGGACCAATTATTGTTGGCGATGGAGCAAAAATCGGTGCAAATAGTGTGGTATTAATTGATGTCCCTGAAAAGGCAACTGTTGTCGGAATTCCGGCTAAAATGATAAGAAAAATTGCAACAAATCCATCTAATGAACTCTATTCACAAGATAGGGAATTTTACAATAACCACATATCCGAAGTGGGGGATGACCTTTGTTTAAAGGAGTCTAAAGATAGTAGTATGTTAAAGGAGGTTGTATAATGCCACTTTCAAACTGCGCCATTTTCGAAACGGACAAGGGACTTTTACATAAAATCTCAAAGATTACAATTGGTGATACCCCTTTAGTTTATCTTGAGAAATACGGTATTTATGCAAAGGTTGAGAGGAACAATCCAAGTGGAAGTGTGAAGGATAGAGCTGCATATTTCATGATTGTTCAAGCTCTTAAAGAAGGAATCTTAACACCGAAAACAACAATCGTAGAGCCTACAAGTGGCAACACAGGGATTTCTCTTGCTTGGCTAAGTGCGAGACTTGGTCTTAAGGTCATTCTAACAATGCCCGAGACAGTTTCCGTTGAGAGGCGTAGCATATTGAAGAGTTTCGGAGCCGATTTGATTTTGACAGAGAATATGCCAAAAGCCGTTGAGAAGGCAATTGAAATAAGAGAATCGTTGAATGCATTCATGCCTAATCAATTCGGAAACCCAGCAAATGTCAAAGCTCACATGATAACAACTGGTCCTGAAATTTTGAGGCAAATAGAGTATAGAATTGATGCCTTTGTTGCTGGTGTAGGAACTGGTGGGACAATAACTGGTGTTGGTAAAGTACTAAAGAATTATGATTGTTCGATTAAAATATTCGCAGCAGAGCCAAAACAATCAGCAGTGCTTAGTGGTCAAATGGCAGGGAAACACAGAATACAAGGTATCGGCGCAGGTTTTGTTCCCAAGATATTTGATAAAAGCATTGTTGACGAGATTATTCAAATTGATGATGAAGAAGCCTTGTTTTGGACAAAACGTCTCTGGAGCGAAGGATATTTCGTTGGTATATCTTCTGCAGCAAATCTTTTGGCAGCTTTAACCGTAAAGGAAAAGTACAATCTTGAAACGGTCGTAACTGTATTTTGCGATGACGGATTTAAGTATCTTTCTGTTCTTTGAAAACTAAAAAAATAAAAAATAAACGTGTGCACACCTGTGGTGTGCACACATAATATAACGAAATCAGCTCCCGCCTATCCCCAGTACCCCCATTACGCTCATAGTATACCATTTTTTGAGACAACTTGTCAAATATTGGTGAAGAAATAAACCAATAATGTTTGAAAGTGGCTTAAATAAATAACTTGGACAACACAATAACAATCTTATACAACTTGTGTCGCCAAAGGATAATTTGCTTTTTTAAGAATTTTGTGATAAAATACAAATAACAGAGTCATAAAAGTCTTCAATCTTATCAGAACAAGGAGGATAGGTATTATGGAGATATTGAAAGTTAGTTCAAAGTCAAGTCCAAACAAAGTCGCGGGAGCTATCGTTGGTTCATTGAAGAAAAACGAAAAGGTAGAGATCCAGGCTATCGGTGCAGGTGCGGTAAACCAGGCTTCAAAATCTCTTGCTATTGCAAGAAGGTTTCTTGAACAGGAAGGTTTAGATCTCTATGCAGTTCCAGCATTCATTGAGATTCAGATAGGAAATGAAATGAGGACAGGGATATCCTTTAAAGTTTTCTTGAAAAAGTAATTAAATCTGAAATTTTGAAGAGAGATGGACACCCTATTGGAAGAGATAAAAGTTATTGCTGAAGCTTGTGTAACGGACGAAAGAATATACGATGTTATTTATTCGATATCAGTTATGACAGATGAAGAATTACGTGAGTTTCGAACCAAAGTAGTAAATTACTTTATGAATCGAAACTCTGTCGAAGATATGGAAGCTTATAAATTCTATAAGGTTATTCTTGAAGACAATAACGCAAGGAAGATTTTGGAACTTTACGAAGAACTTAAAAAACAAAAATAGTCTTTACCGGGTGCCAAATGGCACCTTTTTTAGTAAACGGCTGTAAAAACTCTGATAGAAGGTAAAATAGCAGAAATGAAAAAGGGAAAGAGGTGAAAGTGTTGAAAGTCGGAGGACAAGCAGTTATTGATGGCGTTTTGATGATGGGAAAGAAAATTGTTGTGGCAGTAAGAAGGAAAGATGGAGAAATTGAAGTTAGGGAACTTGGTTCACCATCTTTTAACAGTAAATGGCTTAAGATACCATTTGTTAGAGGATTTATAAGTCTTTTTTACTCCCTTTATTTTGGAATGAAAGCTTTGAATTTGAGCGCTGAAATTTCGTCGGATGAAGAAATAAAAAAGGGCGAGTCGATATTTTCCATTTTAACGGCTTTACTTTTGGCTGTTGGGCTTTTTATTGTACTTCCAGCTTACATAACAAGGTGGCTCGGCTTTAGAGATAACGAGTTTACGTTTTCACTTGTCGATGGATTGATTAGGTTAGCATTTTTTTTAATTTACGTGTATGTCATTTCTCTCTTTAAAGATGTCAAAGATGTGTTCAGATACCACGGAGCAGAACATAAGGCTGTACATACATTTGAAAATGGTGAAGAGTTAACTGTTGAAAATGCTCGTAAATACTCAACAATCCACCCAAGATGCGGTACGAATTTTGTCATGATATTTCTTATAATAGCAATACTTATCCATAGTCTTTTTGGGCTGTTCGGAACACCAACAATGTTAGCCAGAATTATTTTGCGAATTGTTGCATTACCTATCGTGGCTGGAATTTCATACGAGCTTCTAAGACTTTTTGATAAGTATCCAAAATTGCGATTTCTTGCCCTTCCTGGGATGATTCTACAAAAACTTACAACAGCACAACCAAATGATTCACAGCTCGAAGTTGCCATCGTTTCTCTCAGGCACGCTCTCGAAATCGTTGAGGTTTCTAATGAAGTTAATTTGAAAGATAAAAATCAACAAAGAGATTATGATATAAATGAACAACCCGAGTTTCTTGGTTGATAAGAGTAAAAATCCAGCGGTAAGAGAAAACGCAAGTATTAAAAAAAATGTGTGTCCAAATTTTTTTGTACCTATGTGGTGTAAATGAAACTTATCCGGATAGAATGGATTCTTAGAGAAGATAAGCCTCCTCATAAATGAGGAGGTTATCTCATATATGGGATAGCCAAAGAATACAACAAGTTTGTCAAATTCCAAAGGAATTTTATTACTTGAAATAAGTAAGTAAGCTATTAAAAACGCCCCAGAGTCACCCATGAAGAGATTGTTTGTTATGTTAAGAATAAAAAGCGCTAATAGAATAGGCAATAATAAAAAGTTTGATGTGAATGCAAAATATATAATCGATATACCTATCAAAAGACCATTAATTCCATCAATAAGGTTAAACGCATTTAAGACCGCGATGAAGAAAAAGAAAGTGAGAAAGCTATCTATAAATGTGTTCCTTGTAAATATAAAATGATACGCTGTAACGAAAAAAACGCCCGCAAGAGATTGAAGGATAAGTTTTACATAGTATGGTATCTCTATCAAATCGTCTATAAAACCAATAATAAACACTATATACAGTATAAAGTTGTTAATGGAATTTAAATTATAACTATTTACATACAATGTCATTAAAAAGAGGACTATACCACCAATGAGAGGAACTGGCTTTGCATGATCTTTCCTCCCCAGCGGATGTTCAAGTAGTATCGTTGTTTTTTTTGAAAAGATAATCAAAAAAACTGATAGCAGAATAGTTATAACAAAATTAAAGAAATAATCGTACTTAAGATATTGAGTCAACCTTAACCCTCCAAGTGCATCTATATGCTTTTATGAATAACAAAATGATTAAAACTTGGAAGTTAATGTCAGATAAAAAATAGCAATTGCAAGGTTCCAGGCACTGAAAACCCCAACTATTTTCTCTTCGCTCCAACCAAGTAACTCAAAGTGATGATGAATAGGAGCCATTCTAAATATTCTCTTTCCACGCAATTTATATGATCCTACCTGGAGTATGACACTAATTGTTTCGAGAAGAAAGATGGTCGTGAAAAAGATTAGTGCAAGTTCATTTTCTGCAATTAGAGCATACGTTGATATATATGCCCCAAGTGCAAGTGAACCTGTATCACCCATGAAAATCTTTGCAGGTCTTGTGTTGTAAACAAGAAAAGCCAAAACTGGCATAACCAGAACTAAGATTGATGAGAATTGAGTATGAGATTTGCTCAGAAGTAAAAATGGTAGTGCACTTGTTATAAATACCCAACCAGCTAATCCGTCAAGTCCATCTGTCAAGTTTGTAGCATTTGAATATCCTGAGATAAGAAACATTGTAAATACATAGAACATCCATTTTGGAACGGAGATTCCATAGATACTACTTGTCCTATACTGGAGAACACTGTAAGCAATCCAAACCGAAAAAGCCATTTGAAGGGATAACTTCTGCCATGCCCTTAATCCTAAGGACCTTTTCTTTGCAATACTTACAAAGTCATCAAGAAAACCTATAAAACCATAAAAAAGAACCGTGAGTAGCAGCTCTTTTGGAATTCTCAAGATAAACCCAGCAATCAATGTAATAGTTAAAAAGACCAAACCACCAGCCGTTGGTGTACCTTCTTTGTAATTATGCAAATCAGGTCCTTCTTGTCTTATGTATTGCCCCAATTTCAATTTTTTCATGTAAGAAATGTACTTCGGAAAAAGAATCAAACCTATCAAGAACTCAGAAAAAAAGACAACGGCTGTTAATATGTTCATTAAAATGGCCTCCTACGTAAAAATATGGTATAAATATTTTAGTCAAAAAGTAGGCAGGGCAGGACGACTTATCTAGCCTTGGCTTTCAAGCCATTATAGGAGTCTGTCGCCTGCCTTTAACCATGATAAGTTGGTTGGGTTTTTAACCCTTGTCACCCTGGAGGTTTGGTTCTGCAGGCTCCTGCCCTCGCCTTTTAACCAAATCAATCGAAAGGAGGTTTTA
>Ga0197142_1000102_pt1 | contig 70982 bp, 64 predicted proteins | sample GBS60_MetaG_FD_148614 | JGI IMG/M metagenome (GOLD analysis project Ga0197142, IMG submission 148614) | Sediment microbial communities from Great Boiling Springs, Gerlach, Nevada, United States - GBS 60_MetaG | ecosystem: Environmental > Aquatic > Thermal springs > Hot (42-90C) > Sediment... | reverse complement strand
CCTCCTAAGTGATATGAGGAGATAAAAGGCCACTCCCACCCCGGAGATATCTCCCAAGGAAAAGGATTCTTTGATCCTTTTTGGATTTATAACAGGCCAATTATATTGGAAGGAATCGGACATAATTCTATGGTGGTCCGTAACCACTATGTGTACGCCTTTATCCTTTAAAAAGGCCAATTGTTCTATATCAGAGGTGCCACAATCCACTGTTAAAAGGACAAGGGGCCCTTTTTTTAAAAAGGGTTCAACCAAAGAAGGATGAACGCCATATCCATGGATAAACCTATTGGGTATGACGTAGTGTACTTTTGCTCCCAATGATTTAAGGAAATGATATAGACATACGGTGCCTGTGATTCCATCAGCATCATAGTCTCCGTATATGAGAATATTAGATTGTTTAATCAATGCATCTCCAATAAGCCTTGTGCCAAGGTCCATGTCTGGGAATATACTTGGATCCACAAGGGATGAGAGCTTGGGTTGGATGAATTCTTTTGCACTCTGGAGATCTATAATCCCTCTTCTCACAAGGAGCACTCCCAAAACCTGGGGAACTCCAAGGGCCTTTGCCAAGGTGAAGGCCTTTGGAGAAATGGGAGGTATTTGCCATGTATCAGCCATTAGCCCAAAGATATATCTTCCAAATACTTCTCCACTCGTATCAAATCACTGGGTACATCCACCTCAGGGCTATCATATGGGCTTTTTATGACCAAGATCTTAAACCCATTTTCTAAAGCCCTGAGTTGTTCTAATTTTTCTGTGGACTCAAGCTTACCCTCTGGCAGATTGGCAAAGGTTTTAAGAAAGGATCTTCTGTAGGCATAAAAACCCAAATGTTTCATATATTGGAAGGATGAATTTGGTGCCCTTTTGAATGGGATAGGAGACCTGGAGAAATATAAGGCAAAACCCAAGTTATCCACAACCACCTTTACCACATTTGGATCTTCCAATAACCTTGGGTCATTTATCGGAAAGCTTAGGGTGGTCATGAGCACTTGAGAAGAATTTGAGAATGGAGCAACCAAATGTTCTAAGGCAGAAGGATGGAATGCAGGCTGATCACCCTGGATGTTTATTACTATGTCATCTGGAGAAAGTCCCACAATATCTGCTGCCTCATTAATGCGATCAGTACCGCATTTGTGGGTTTCTTGGGTAAGAATAGCCTTTCCACCAAAGGATTCCACAACACGTGCAATTTCGTGATGATCTGTGGCCACAAAGATATCGTGGATTTGAGGTGCCTTTGATGCCCTTTCATATACATGTTGGATCATGGGCTTGCCTTTGATTAAGGCAAGTGGTTTTGATCTAAACCTCTCTGAACCTATTCTGGAAGGAATAAAGGCATAAACTTTTGGTTTTTCATCCATCTAATTCTCCAAGGTAGGAAGCACAAGAGTTATCCGATTCCCAAACAGTAACCTTCGAGACCTTTACATCTTTGGTTGGAAGCCTCTTTTGTATCTCTTTAAATAGAAAACTTGCTAAGTTTTCAGAAGATGGGCTTATGGTATTGAAAGGTTCAAGCTCGTTTAAAAACCTGTGATCTAAAGGTGAAAGGACCTCTTTTAGGATTTTTTTGAGCTCTTTGAAATCAATGAGTATGCCATCGGGATTAAGTTTTTTCCCCTGGACATACACTTCAACCTTCCAGTTATGGCCATGAAGCCTCTCGCAACCTGTCTTAAAGAAATTTAGCTGGTGAGCTGCTGAAAATTCATCTGTTATCTTTAATTCATACATGCTGTTCACCCCCATAGGGTTTTCCGCACACAGTGCAGCGACCATCTTCTATTATTCCTGTACAATTTCCATCGGGACAGAGGATGCGGTCATCTAAACCTTCTTCATCCTGCACTATTTCGAATCTTACCCCACAGTGCATACAAAAATTTGCCTCCAAAGGGCTACCCATACCACAAGTATTACAAAACTTTTCTTCTATTTGAGTCCCACAATTAGGGCAGTGCATCTTTTCCCCCTTTCCTTTTTCTAAAATGTATCCCACAGTGAGTTGAATTGTCAATTTCCACCACAGCCCTTATCTTTAGATTCTGGCCTTGGGTTATATAACCAAGCCATTCAAAGACAAAGTTGCGTCCGACTCAAGGAAAAGGAGTCCTTTTTTGGGCTCAAACAAGTTTAATTGGATTTGAATGTTGAGCCCAATTTTTGGTACTTTGGGGTTGAATTTGGGATTTTTCAGGTTTTGTTTATGTGGAGGCCTTATGATGCGTTAATTTATACTCCAAGGATTTTAACTATCTGACTATTGTTTTTCTTGACAGGCCATGGAAATATGGTAAGAAATTCTTTTTCAAAATCTTAAGAGGAATGGCCATGAAGACATATATGGGAAAAAAGGACGAAGTGGAGAGAAGATGGTTTGTTGTGGATGCCTCTAACAAGGTATTGGGAAGACTTGCAAGCCAGATTGCATTGAAGCTAAGGGGCAAGGATAGGCCTTTTTTTACCCCACATGTTGATATGGGGGACTTTGTGGTGGTGATTAATGCCGAAAAAGTAAAGGTAACCGGTAGAAAGCTTGATCAGAAATTTTACTATAGGCACAGTGGTTATTTGGGAGGCCTTAAAATTACACCCCTAAAAAAGATGTTGGAGACCAAGCCAGAAGAAGTAATAAGACATGCGGTTTGGGGCATGCTCCCCAAAAACAGGCTTGGAAGACAATTGTTTAAGAAATTAAAGGTTTACAGGGGGCCTGAGCACCCCCATGTGGCACAACAACCTAAGGTATGGGAGATTTAAATGGCACAAAATATTTATTACGCCACAGGCAAAAGGAAGACAGCAGTTGCAAGGGTATGGCTAAAACCAGGAGAGGGGAACATAACAGTAAACAAAAGGCCATTTGAAACTTATTTCTTCGACCATGCCCACAGGCTCATTGCCCTTGACCCACTCATGCTAACAGGGACCATGGGCAGGTTTAATATCTTGGTGAACTTGGGAGGAGGTGGGCCCTCTGCCCAGGCACAAGCGTTAAGACACGGCATAAGCAAGGCCTTGGTAAACTTTAATCCTGAATTCAAGGACGTGTTGAAAAAGCACGGATATCTAACCAGGGATTCCCGGGAAAAGGAAAGAAAAAAGTACGGAAGGAGAGGAGCCAGGGCCAGGTTCCAATACTCAAAGAGGTAATTTTTCTTTGTTGGATCTATCCAATCTTCTTAGGGCAAACCCCTAATGCACTCCATACGGAAGGGAAAGGATATTCAAGATCTAAGGGGATGGGTTTAAAGGAAAAGGCTAATAAATTATTCCAACCCTCCCCATCTCCCATTCCAATTCAATATATTAAATTTTTTCTTTTTGTGGATTTTTATAACATTACCAAAAAATCTTAAAGACAATGGGACTTATATCTTTAAGGTCTTTGCCTCACAGTTACCACTTTAGGTCAGGAGGAAATATGAGATGAAGGCATTTATATTGGCAGGTGGAGGAGGTACAAGACTCTGGCCCCTGAGCAGAGCCCTTTTTCCAAAACAGTTTTTGAAGATTTTTGGAAGGAACTCCCTCTTTCAAAACACATTGGAAAGGCTTAAGCACATATGTGCCCCTTCTGATATGATAATACTTACCAACAAAAGGCATAAAGTGCTTGTGGAAAAAGACCTTGAAGAAACGGTTATGGATGAGCATCTGCCCCATGTACTTATAGAACCTGAGATGAGAAATACAGCTCCTGCAATTGCACTGGGTATTAAGTATTGCCTGGATGTCTTAAAAACAGGAAAGGATGAAGTGATATTTGTAACTCCCTCTGACCACATCATAGCCCCTATTGAAGACTTTATAATGCTTGTAAAAAGAGCAGAATTGGTTTCAAAAGTAGGTTACATCGTTACCTTTGGAATCAAACCTCACAAACCTGAGACAGGGTATGGATACATAAAGATAAAAGAATCAATTCCTGAGTTTCAAGATAGCTTCCTTGTTGAAAAATTTGTGGAAAAACCTGATTATGAAACAGCAAAAAAATATGTTGAAAGTGGATTATACCTTTGGAACTCTGGTATGTTTTGCTTTAGTATTAATACTATAATAGAAGAATTGAAAAGATTTTTTCCACAAATCTATGAAGTTTTTGACATGGATTTTTTAAAATTTCAAGAACACTTTCCAAATTTGCCTTACATTTCAATCGATTATGCTGTAATGGAAAAATCAGATAAAATTGCAACAATTATGGGACACATCACATGGAATGATGTTGGTTCATGGGATTCGATTTATGAAATTATGGAAAAGGATACCAATGGGAATGTGGCATTTCCAAATGCTATTATGCTCAATTCTAAAGGAAACCTTATAGTGGGAGAAAAAAGAGTTATTGCCTCGATCTCCATTCAGGACACAATTGTTGTGGATTCCGAAGATGCCATCCTTTTGGTCAAAAAAGGGGAATCCCAAAAGGTTAAAGAGCTCGTGGAAGGCTTACAAAGACAGAATAGAAACGAAACAGAGGCCCACAAGGAGGAATTTAGGCCATGGGGTTCTTTTAGGGAATTATTTCAGGGCCAGGGCTTTAAGGTAAAGCACATCAAGGTAAATCCAAGGGCAAAATTGAGCTTACAGAAACACAAAAATAGGGCAGAGCACTGGGTTGTGGTGAAAGGGAAAGGCAAAATTACCGTTGGGAATAGGATCTTAGAGATGGGACCGAACCAAAGCGTTTATATTGCCAAAGAAAAGATACACCGCATGGAATGTATAAGCAACGAACCCTTGGAAGTGATTGAAGTGCAGTTGGGGGATTACTTAGGAGAGGATGATATCATCAGAATAGAAGATATTTACGGAAGGGTGTAGGGTTTTAATACCTCCACAATCTCTTCCATGATCTCATCTAAAAGATCTTCATTTTGGGATTCCACCATTATGCGGATGAGGGGTTCGGTGCCTGAATATCTAACAACAATCTTTCCAAATTCCTGTAACCGATTTTGATTTCTTTGTATTGTGGGCAAAAGCCCTGGTACTTTAGAAAAGGGTAATTTTTGAGAGACCTTGAGGTTGCAAATCTTTTTAGGAAATATCTCAAGTTCACTGGTTAGTTCGGATATGGGCTTGCCAAAATAAGAGACTGCTTCTAAAAGTTTTAAAGCACTTAACATTCCATCTCCGGTTTTGAGATGATCAAAAAGTATAATATGTCCCGATTCCTCACCTCCAATGTTAGATCCTATCTCCAACATCTTATAACAGACATTCCTATCTCCCACATCTGTCTCCACGGTTTCTATGCCCAATCTTTTCAAGCCCACCTTTAAGCCACTGTTGGACATTATAGTAGTTACAAGTTTTGGTGCCCTCAAAGTACCAGTTAACAATAGATACTTTGAAAGAATATAGAGTAAATGTTCTCCACTTAGCGTGTGGCCTTTTTCATCTATTACTATTACCCTGTCTCCATCGCCATCAAAACAAAAGCCCAAATCAAAGGTCCCTTGCTTTATTATTTTTGCCAACATCTGGGGATATTCGGAGCCGCACTCTTTGTTTATATTCTCACCATCGGGAGATACTGAGATAAAATATGTTGTTTTGCAGAGTCCTGAAAACAGTTTTGGTGCAATATGTGATGTGGAACCATTTGCACAATCCAATGCTATAGAAAATTCTTTTAAAATCTCTGGATCTTTGAGGATAGATTTTAAAAATGAAGCGTATTTTTCTGTTCCATTACTAATAGAATCTATTTGAGTGATTTTAGATGAAGGTTCATTTACATCATCAATAAATTGTTCAATCTCAGCTTCTTCATCTTTTGTTAACTTGGTACCTTCTATTTTGAAGACTTTAAATCCATTGTACATATATGGATTGTGTGAAGCAGATACCATCACGCCCATATCAAATCCAAATTCTTTTGTGAGAAAACCAAGGCCTGGTGTGGTTATTATTCCAGCATCCAAACAATTACCAGATTCATAACTTATTCCATTTGCAAGGCTTTTTATAAGGCTTGCACCAGAAACCCTTGTGTCTCTACCAAGTAAAATTGAATTGCCACATCCCTTTTGCTTCAAATATCTAACAAGTGCAATGCCGAGCCTTTGAGCAAACACATTATCAACGGGAAATTGGCCGGCAATGCCTCTTATTCCATCTGTTCCAAAGTATTTCCTATCCAATTCTTTGCCTCCATGCTTAGATGAACCTTAAATATTTTGTTGTGCAATTGGTCTATTATGCTTAGAAGATAAAGAGTACAAATCTTACGCTCAGAGTTACTTAATTTTTTAATGAAAGATAAATAGTCTTTTTGGAGATTGTTTTCTTTTAGTTTTTCGATTTCATATAAAAATTTGGAATCACCTTCTATTTGATTGTAATTTTGAAGTTCCATTTTTATTAGAGGCCACTTTTCAAGGATGTTTTTCTTAAGTGGATCAAATTTTTTTGTTAGATGCTCTTCTAACCTCATTGACTCGGGTAGTCTAAGCACAACTTCTTCAATTCTTTTGATACGCTCTTCAATTCCAAGTTCTATTTTATTTACTGCTGAGCGTAATAGTATTTGTCCGGGGGCCTCTTTGAAAAAGTGAGATCTCACATTTAAGTACCATTGTCTGAGAGCCACCAGGTTGGATATATAAAGAATATTTAACTCAAAGATCCTTCTAAAATTTGGATAGTATCCCTTGATAAACGGAATTGTTTTATCAATAGTCTTTTCTCCTAAAACTATCGTATTCCTTTTTAAGGCGTCCTTTCGCAGAATAACGCCAGCTGCAATTACCACGCCATATTCTATCCTCAATGGGCCAACAAGCCCACCTTGCCCTCCCAAGAAGATGGGTGGCTCTGAAAGGAGAACGCCCCTTGGCACATCTCCAATTAGTGAAGGAGTTGCTTTGTCTTGATTGGGGGTAAAGTTAAAATGAATATAGGAACTCCCCACTTCACTGTGGTTCTTTGGATCAGTTCCTCCTGCCATGAGGCAGTCGCAAAAGTTTATGAGGCTACCCAATGTCACATAGGGGAATAGTATGGTCTGTTTAAGACCCACTGTATGGGCTACCTTGGAAAATTCCTCCAAAAGGCAACCTTCCCGAATCTGGGCTCCCAAACCAATTTCCACACCCTTTAAAAAAGTACTTTGCCTTGCATACCCACCCTTGAATTTAACCGAAGGCCCTAACTGGCAATCTTCTATTGTAACAGGTGCTTCTTTTCCAAGCTCTGTACCTTCCATGATGAGGGTTTCTTTTCCTAAGATCTTACAGCCTGGATAAATAGTGGCACCCCTTATACGTGATGGATCCACCTCCTCTGAAATGTAAATGCTTTCAGGAGATAACAACTTAACCTTGTTGTTGAGCATTAGTTTAATTAATGTGCTTTCCACCTCTTTATCTCCCAATCAAAGGTTTAACTCTCGAATTATCCTTAAAAGTTCTGGGTGGAGGATTTTATTTGATGCCAAAAGTGTATCCTTGAACGGATCATATTCTGCACCCCAGTAATCGGTTATTATGCCTCCGGCCTCTTTTAGGATTACCAGCCCTGCTGCGGTGTCCCAAGGCTTTAACCCTTCTTCCCAAAAGCCATCGAACCTTCCCATGGCCACATAACAAAGATCTATAGCAGCAGAACCAAGCCTTCTCACACCTTGGGACCTTAAAATCATGGCATCAAATACCTTTAACACCCTTTGAGGTCTTTCCTTTACATAGTAAGGAAAACCTGTGACCAAAAGTGCATTCTCAACCTTGTCTGTGTCGCTTGTTTGGATAGGATGCCCGTTTAAATATGCACCACTGCCTTTCCTTGCCTCAAAGAGCTCCTCCAAAAAGGGGTTATATATAACACCTAATACGTATTCTTCCTCCTCTTTCAGGGCAATGGAAACAGAGACAAATTGAAAACCGTGGGCAAAGTTGGTGGTGCCATCCAGCGGGTCGATTATCCAAGTTCGTCTAGAACTGCCACTCGTTCTTCCCTTCTCCTCTGAAAGAATATGGTCCTCGGGAAAGGCCTTTTCTATGAGAGAAAGAATGGTATTTTCAGCCTTAAGATCCGCATCTGTAAGAAGGTCTATGGCACCCTTTTTCCGTATCTTAAAGCCTTCCCTTGAAACGTTTCTAATATGTTCTCCTGCCCTTAAAGCAGCCTCTTTTGCAATAGTGATTTCCTTTTCCCACATAGGACTGTATTATGTAGATGCCTCTTAATTGGTCAATGGAAAAGCAAAGATACCATAGTTTCTCCTCGTATTTGAAGGACCTTTTTGGGAAAAGGGTTCAAAGGATACCTTTGGATGCAGGGCTTGGCTGTCCAAACAGGGACAAGGATCTGAGGGGTGGATGCATATATTGCGACCCATATGGTTCTGGCACAGGCAGACTGCATATGGGCAAAAGTATTAAACAACAAATGGAAGAGGGTATAATTTGGGCCCAAAAAAAATATGCTGCAGAGCTGTTTCTTGCCTATTTTCAGTCGTATACCAATACTTATGCTTCAATTGAAACTTTAAAAAGGCTTTATGATGAGGCAGTATCATTTGAAGGTGTGGTGGGCCTTTTTGTTGCAACAAGGCCAGACTGTATAAGTAATGATGTTTTGGATCTAATAAGCTCATACAAAGACAAATATCTTGTCTGGATAGAACTTGGTCTCCAATCCAAGCATGATAAAACCTTAAAGTTCATCAACAGAGGACACGATTTTAAGACATTTGATAATGCCTTTAATATGATAAAAAAAAGGCAGATTCCAGTTTGTACACATGTGATTATTGGTCTTCCAAATGAATCTCACGATATGATTATGGAAACAGCCCTATATCTTTCAGACATTGGTACAGATGGAATAAAAATCCATAGCTTGTATGTACTCAATGGCACAAGGCTTTGGGAGATGTATCAAAGAGGTTCTTTTAAATTAATGAGTCAAGATGAATTTGTTGACCTTGTGGTTAGGATATTGGAAATTCTTCCTCCTAAAACTGTAATTATGAGACTCACCGGAGACCCCCCAAGGCACAGTGACTTTGAACCCAAGTGGGCAGGTTATAAGCATATAACCATTGACAAAATAAAAAAAAGGTTAGAAGCAATTGATACATATCAGGGAAAAAGATGGAAGAACTCGTAATAGGCACAATGGTTTTTAATGACCTCTTTTTTGTGTTTAAAGGTACTAATAAAGGTTTAAGCTCTATTGAGATTAAAGATGAAATTGAAACAACAGAAATTGAGCTACCCAAGGAAATAAAACATGCATTCTTATTAGCGCTTGAAGGAAGAACCTACAAGCTACCGAATTTAAGTCTTCCCAGTTTAACGCCTTTTAGGGCCAAGGTTTTGAATACAATAAGAAACATACCCTTTGGGCACACTATAACATACAAGGAAGTGGCAAAGGCCATTGGAAATCCTAATGCAGCAAGGGCTGTGGGCCAAGTGATGGCCCAAAACCCCATACCCATATTCTTTCCCTGACACAGGGTGGTTGCTGCCAACGGGCTTGGCGGATTTCGTTATGGTGTGGAAATTAAGAGTAAACTTCTCCTTAGGGAAGGAGTGGATGTCATAGGGCTTTGCCATAGGAGTACATCTAAATGAAACTAATTTTAACAGGATTACTGTTGATTGTTATTGGATATTTTAGGATTTTTAGCATAAGTCCGGATATGCCCTTGGAAGAAGTTGTATTCAATGTAAAGGTTTGGAACGGCGCTGTGGTTTTGGGAGCGCTTTTGATAATTTTTCATATAATCAGGCGTTGGTGATTATTTCAAGCCTCAAATTGAATTTTTAGTTTTATCTTGTGCTTTTTCTTGTAATTATTTGTCCTGTATCAGTTACCTCTAAATAAACCCCTTGATCTTTTCGTGACCAATACCAAAATACATAAATGAGAAAGCCTATTCCAAATACTAAGAACCAAACAGTTGCCCAAAGAAAACTAAATTTCTTTTGTTTAATCAATTGAGCTGTAGTCTCAGTTTGAGAAATCACAAGAAAACCTTTGTTTACATAGTTGGAAATCTCTCTTTGTAGAATCTCTCTTCTTATTTCTAACGACATCCCTTGTAACCCCATTTTAGACCTCCGATGTATTTATTACAGTCAAATTTTTAACTTCCATTAAAAAGAAATGTGTTCTTAACGTTAGTTTTAAACAGAATTTTTTCAAGAAAAAAATTCAAAAATTATTCTTAGGGGCATATTTTTCTAAGCCACATAAAGTTTTTCCAGATAAATTCCGGAAATCTTTCATGGGGTTAAAAAATAGTTTTAAAAGCTAACGAGTGTAGTATCCAAGTTTCATTAGTGCTTTAGGATCTTTAGTCCAATTTTTTAGTACTTTTACGAAAAGCTCAAGATAGATCTTTTTGTTGAGGGCTTTTTCCAATTCCTCCCTCGCCAATATTCCAATTTTTTTTATCATGGAACCGTTTTCTCCAATTACTATAGCTTTCTGTGATTTTGTTTCAACATAAATGTTTGCTCCGATAACTATCATGTTTTTAGAGGGATTCTCCTTGATTTCTTCAACCTTTACAGCGGAGGAATAAGGCAATTCCTGTCTCAATAACAGATATATTTTTTCCCTTATTATTTCAGCTACCCACTCCTCAAAAGGTTGAAATGATATACTTTCGTCATCGGAAAACCTTTCTCCTGGCTTCAAAAAGGGTTTTATCTTCTCCAAGAGAAGGGTAATATTTGATCCCCTAATGGCTGAAACAGGCACTACAGCTGAAAATAATCCCAAGGATTCAAATTTCTCCAAAACTTCCTCTATATGCACCGGATCCACCAGGTCCATCTTGTTTATGGCCAAAATCCAAGGTAGGCTGTGGGCCTTGACTATGCGGATTATATCTTCCTTTCCTTCTGGTCCAGGATCTTCAAAGGAGAGGACAAGTAGCATCACTTCCACCTCTCTCAATAGACCCTTTGCCACTAAAACCATCATCTTTCCCAGTTCGTGTTTGGGTGCATGGAGTCCTGGTGTGTCCACGAACAAAATCTCAATGTCTTCTCTTCTCAACAACCCAGTGATCCTCTTGCGTGTGGTCTGAGGTTTGGGAGAAGTAATTGCCACCTTGTGTCCTACGATATAGTTCAAAAGCGTTGATTTTCCAACGTTTGTAGGTCCAAATAGACCCACTATCCCTGTAAGCAACTTAGAATTCAAGTTTTACCTCCAGGCCTTCACCATCTTTTAGAACTTTTATCTCCCTTGCGCCCGTTAGATCTTTAAGAAGCTTTGGCCCTTCTCTTTTGTAGCCCCAAAAAAGCCCGGTGCTCTCTTTTTTTATCTTCAATGTATGGGTTTTTGAATCCATCTTATTTACAATGCTCGATAGTCTTTCCAAAAAAACCTTTGACCTTATCATATGCCCCAATGAAGGGTGATATGGACCTGCAACATAGTTTAAATTAAGTGTTTGGGAATTCAAAAGCCCTATTCTAATAACAGAGATATTGTGTGATTCCAGCATACCCACTGCTTTGGAACATAACCTAACAGTATCCTGGACGGTTAAAGGTAAATATTTCCCACGAACTAAAAGGGATTCAAGAACTGTACCTTTAATTACTATTGTAGGATATATCCTAACAAATTGTGGTGAAATATTGATTACCTTCTTGATTGTTTCAAAAAAACTATTTTCATCTTGCATGGGAAGGCCAACCATTAGCTGAATTCCTAAATTAAAACGATATTCTTTAATAAGATTTGCAGCATAAACACATTCCTTTGCACTATATCCCCTTACCGAAGCCTTGAGTACTTTATCATCTAAAGATTGAACTCCTATTTCTATTGTCCCAACCTTGTATCTTTTTAAAAGCTCTAATGTTGATGAATCTATTTTATCAGGTCTTGTTGAGATACGGATTGAATCGAATTCATTGGAGTTAATAAATGGCCTTACAGTTTCAAGAAGCCTTAACATCTCACTTTTTTCAAGATTTGTGAATGTTCCACCGTAAAATGCAATCTCTCTGAACTTTTTTTGGGAATATTTTTTAGAATTTCTTGCATTTAAGATGATATGCGCAATTTCATCCTCCTTTAATGCCTTGGAAACTCCGGTAATATCTTCTTGCTTGCAATATACACACTTGTGAGGACACCCTTGATAAGGGATAAAGATAGGAACTATAAATCTCCCTTTTTCCTCAACCAATTCAAGGCCTCCTTGGCAGCTTCTTGTTCAGCCTCTTTTTTGCTCTTACCCTCACCCTGTGAAATCACTTTGCCTAAAAGCATCAAAACCACTTTGAATCTTCTAAGGTGAGGTGGTCCCTCCTCTTCAATTGTCTTGTATACAGGAAGACACTTGTACTGGGCTTGCGTGTACTCTTGGAGGGTAGTCTTATAATCCAAAGATGTCATCTGCCCACGTACTTCTTCTATATCCTTTTGGAACAACTTACAGACCACATTGAAGACTTTACTATAACCTCCATCCAGGTACAATGCGCCCATAAGGGCCTCAAAGGCCCCTGCAAGGATACTGGGTTTCTGCCTGCCGTTATTTTGTTCTTCTCCCTTTCCCAGCAATAAGAATTTCCCAAGGTTTATCTTTTGTGCCTGATTATACAATCCTTTTTCATCCACAAGGGCCGCCCTAAATTTGCTCAGAATCCCCTCATCTGCATCCTGGTACTTGTTGTATAGCAGGTCTCCCACCACAAGGTCCAATACTGCATCTCCTAAAAATTCAAGTCTTTCATTGTCCTTTAGCCCCAATTCAGGGTGTTCATTTATGTGGGAGGCATGGGTGAGGGCCTGTATTAGTAAACTTATATCCTTGAACTTGTAACCAAGGGTGTTCATGAGTTCCAAATAGGGGGTGCCTTCTTTTTTAGTCAATCTTCCCTCCATACCTTATTTTTAAAAAGATAATTGCCACTAAAAAAGAAAAAAAGGCAATTGAGGATGCAAGGAGAAAGAGGTTCCTTAAACCATAAGACTTTGCAATTATTCCTGAAAGAACTGTACCTGTAATAAACCCAGTATCGTAGGTTGCCGTGAAAGCTGCCATAAAAAAGGATTTTTGTTGACTTTCACCAAAACTTGAGGCGTAAGAATTTAAGGCAGCGAAGATAATTGCTAAAGCAATTCCGTTTAAAAATGCACTTATAAATAAAATTTCCAACGTTAAAAGCTGTAAACTTAGTAGAAAGCAACCAACTATTATGCAGATATATCCGAATTTAACATTACCAAATTTAGGGTATTTATAAAGCAAAACAGAAACAAAGATTGACACAGTAAGGCATACTAAAAGATATACTCCACCCATTCCTAAGTTTAATTCATCAAAAATTAGGCTAATAAAGTTAAAAATAGTTGCTTGAACATGGGAAAATAAAAGGGTAGCAACAAGTAGAATTATAAATTTGCCATATAGATAACGATCTGAACTTATACTATCCTTCTGGTTATGAAGCATAAATTCTGTTTGGTTTAACCCTTTGGTGAAGGGTAGGGCCAATAACCCAAAGAAAAAAGCAGCAAAATAAAGTGCCTTGTATGAAACAATTTTTACAAAAATTTCCGTCAGTAAAGGTATAAGGCCACCACTTGCCATAAGCACTATACCAATTAAGAGAAAGATTTGAAATCTGTTTACATCCTTAACAACCTTTGCAACGAATGAAAAACCACCTAATACAAAGATTGAAAAACCTATCCCGTGTAAAATCCTCACCAAGAGAAGGGTTTTAAAAGAGTTATCCAAAGGCAAATATAAGAGTGTGCTAAACACAGTGATTAGTAAACCCAACATAGTTATATGTGCTTCTTTCCACTTGTTTAAAATGCGGCTTAAAGGAAGCCTTGAAAGGACCGCTGTGATGGAAAAGATTCCGATAATAAGGCCTATCTCAGAAAAGGAATACCCCTTTTGTTTTAAAAGTACAGGATAGATTAAAAAACAAGAGACGCTTGCAAAGCCCAAAAAAAAAGAGCCAACAGAGGCTTAGTGGGTAAATCGTTCATATGGCACGACCACAGAAGGGGCAGAATCTAAACTCTGGGGATATGCCTTTTCCACACCCTGGGCAAGCCAAAACAGTCTTTGGAGGCTTATGAGTTTCTGGGCTGAAATAAGGTTCAGATCTTTCCACTACCCCGCATCTGTCACAAACCAATACAGTTTCACCTCGCTTTATGGGGAATATGGGTATGAAAAAAAGGGAGACATAGTGATCTATTCGCTTTAGCTGTGCCCTCAAAAGCCCACAAACTGGACAAAGCCTTGGCATTGAATCAATGGTGATTGTCTTGGGTTGTATGCCTCCGATAAAAAAGAAAAACATATAAACTCCCTTTGAGGTCAAAAGTAATTGTAAAAAACACTATAAGAAAAGCCCTTCCACTATTCAACCCCTTTAAACCTCGGGAATTTTCCCCTTTTAAGGAGATGAGATTGTGGGTTCTGATTTTTTAAATACTTGTCACGACCTTTTTATTGCTATAGTTTTAACCTAAAATCAATCCAATGGGAAAGCCCTATTAAGGTTTTTGTGTGAGGTGAGTCACAGAGGAAGGTTTGGAAAATACGGAGAGATAAAAAGGTTTGAAAGGCTTAGAAAGATATGGGAACCAAAAGGCCTTCTGAAAAAGGAAGGTTTTGGTGTGAGGCCTTTTAAAAACCTTTCCCTGCCCATAGTGATTGAAGATGGCAAAAAGGAGGATCAAAGCTTTATAAAGGAGCTAAGCCAAGCACTGTTTTCAGAATATGGTGAATATGGCAGCTTTCTTCCCTCCTTTTTGGAACGTAAAGAGGCTCGAGTGTGGACAGCAAGCCATGGTAAGAGTAAGGTGGGCTTTATTATAGTTGCTCCCTATGAAGAATTATCTGAAACATTTGAGGTTGTTGCTGTGGCTTTGGCACCAAGATATCAAGGTAGGGGCATTGGAAAGCTTCTATTGGATGTTGCCTTGAAATTTATGAAAGATTCAAACCTTGAAAATGTTGTTGCACATGTGGCACAAGGCAATAATGCATCATTTAACTTGTTTATATCAAAAGGCTTTTTGCCGGTTTCGATAAAGAAGAGATTTTATAAATCTCAAGATGCAGTTATGTTTGTAAAAAAGATAAAAACTAAAGGAGAAAATCATGAAGAGAGTAACAGATGACATAGTTTGGATTCCAGGTCAAGATGAATTCATCCCAGATGCCCATATGTATGTCCTTGGCAATTTAACGAGTGATGACATAACCCTTGTGGATGCAGGTCTTATGAGAAAATCCAGTTATAAGCTTAAGGTCATTGAAACCTTAGGGATAAAACCAAAACAGATAAAAAGACTAATTTTAACTCACACCCATTTGGATCATATAGGCTGTCTGCCTGAGATAAAAAGGCAGATCCCTGAGATGGAAATTTGGGTGCACAAAATAGAGGGTGAAGAACTTGAAATGGGTGATGAAAGAACTGTGTACGGTATGCATTTATTTAAGACCATGGCCCAAGCCCAGTTTTCTTTAAAGGATGGAGTTTTTAAGATGGAGGTACATAAAAAGCTAGAAGAGGGCGATAGAATAAAAACAGGAGAGACCCTTTGGGAGGTCCTGCACCTGCCAGGCCATTCTAAGGGTTCTATAGGCCTATATGACCAAACAGGTAGGATATTAATATCGGGAGATACCTTATACAGTGATTATGCCATTGGGAGGTTTGATCTACATGGAGCTGATCCCAATGAACTTAGATCTACCCTTAAAAGGCTTGCTGAAATGGCAATAGATGTGCTGCTGCCAGCGCACAACTATATAATGGAAGCAGTCCCCCAGGATTATGCAAAAAAGGTCTATGAGCAGTGGAAGGATTACTTGAGGTAGGAGATAGTAATTACAACTTTCGGCTCATAAGGGACCCGGACATCATCAAGGCCTATTCCCAAGATGCCTTGGGGATCAAGGGTAATTTTCAAGGGGTTGTTAGGCCCAAAGGTGAAGAAGAGATCTTAGAGGTGATCTCCTATTGTCATAAGACCTCCACAAAATTAACACCCCAAGGCCTAAGGACCTCACTTACCGGAGCTTCCATGGCAGATGAGGGAATTGCCCTATGCCTTGAAGGAATGAACCGTATCATTGATCTGGATGAAAATGCCAAGGTGGCCTATGTGGAACCCGGTGTGCCAACAGGAGAATTAAGTATACTTTGTAGTTCCTTGGGACTCATGTACCCTCCTGATCCCACAAGCCAAAAGGAATGCACAATTGGTGGAAATGTGGCCACAAATGCCTCAGGCAGCAGATCACTTAAATTTGGGCCCACGGGCAACTGGGTATTCTACCTAAGGGTAATTGATGGCACAGGAAAGATCCACGAGCTCTATACAAAAAAGGGGCTTAAATCAGCATGTGGTCCAAGTATGTTTCAAAATGGGTTGGACCTTTTTGTGGGATCTGAAGGTATTTTTGGAATAATAACTAAGATTGGCCTAAAACTTATAGAGGCACCCCCAGATAGCATAATCTTTGTGGTGTTTTTTGAAGATATCTACAAGGCCTTAGAATTTGTAACCCATGTTATTTTACACAAAAGGAAACTTCCCACTTCAATGGAATTGTTGGATGAATATTGTATGCACCTTTTAGAGGGAAAGGAAGGGTATTATGCTCCCAAAGATAGCAGGTGCATTATCTATTTTGAAGAAGATCTTTGGGAAGATTTAAATGAAGATGAAATTTTGGAGTCATGGTATGGTTTGATTGAAAAACATACAAGGTTTTTTGAAGATACGATTTTATTAAAATCTCACAAACAAAAGGAAGTGTTTAAAAAACTAAGACATAGTGTGCCAGAGGCATTAAACGAACAAAGTATTAAGGCAACAAAACAAGGCGGTCTTAAGATAAGCACAGATTGGGTAGTTCCCATTGAAAATATCATAAAGATCTTTCAATATTTTGATGAAGTAAGACCAATGTTAAAGGACATGCCTGTTGCTCGCTATGGCCATATTGGAAGTGGGCACCCACACTTTAACATCATCGCAAGGGACCACCAGGAAAAGGAACTGGCAAAGGAAGTGGAAAAAAGATTAATTTTAAAGGCACTGGAACTGGGTGGTACTGTGTCTGGCGAGCATGGAATAGGCAAGTTAAAAAAGGCATATTTGGGCCTTATGTATCCAGAGGCAACCATAAACATACTTAAATCTGTAAAGAATATGATGGATCCAAAGTGGATCCTATCACCTGGAAATATCATATGAGGTAAAAAGCATGATTAAATCCATGAATATAGCATGGTGGGTGGAGAGATGGGCAAATCTTCATGCTGAAAAAGTGGCAGTAATCTATCAAGAAGATAAAATCACCTATCGGGAACTCTTCCGGAGAATGGATGCCACTTGTGTGTATCTCCAATCAATCGGCATAGAGAAAGGGGATAGGATATGTGTGATGCTCAAAAATTCGCTTGAGTTCCTTGAACTTTTTTTAGCATGCGCAAAGCTTGGGGCCATTTTTGTTCCCTTAAATTTCAGACTTGCTCCGCCAGAGATCAAATATCTCATTGAAAATGCAGGACCAAGGTTATTTATTTTTGATGAAGAGTTTTTTAAAGTAATTGAACCACTCGATCTATTAAACCACCGTCCACCTATAATGATAAGTATTGTTGGTTCTTCTGCCTTACCCAATATAATGAATTATAGCACTGAGTGTGGTAATTTTATAGGAGAAAGACCATTCATTGCAGGCTCAGTTGCTCCACAAGACCCAGAAGAACCACATGTAATCATGTACACTTCAGGTACAACAGGTAAACCAAAGGGAGCTGTACTCTCCCACAGAAAGACATTTTTCAATTGCCTCAATGCCGACATATTTTTTAAAATGCATTTTGACGATATAATGCTAATTGTCTTGCCCTTGTTTCACTCTGGTGGCCTGTTTATCCAATTGGCACCCACATTATACAAAGGCGCAACAATTGTACTTCAAAACAAATTTGAACCCAAAAAAGTATTTGAAACTATTGAAAAATACAAAGTTACAAAGTTTCTTGGAGTTCCAACAATATACAAAGCCATGCTAAACACCTTAGCAAAAGAAAAATACGATATATCTTCTGTTAAGGTATGGGCCATAGGAGGAGAAAAGACTTCACAAGAGCTCATAGAAAGCTGCTTTAAAATGGGTATAAGGCTTAGGCAGATCATGGGACAGACGGAGACATCCATACTTCTTTGGGCCTCAGAAGAGGATGTGCTTAAAAAGCCAGGTACAGTTGGAAGACCTGTGTTCCATGCAGAGGTGGCACTCTTTAAGAGGGATGGTAGGAGGGTTTCTCCAGGTGAAGTGGGAGAGATCGTTGTGAGGGGCAGCATCATGATGAAGGAGTATTGGAAGGATCCAGAATCTACCGAAGAAACCATAAAAAGCGGTTGGCTTCACACAGGAGATTTAGCCTATCAGGATGGGGAAGGCTATTTCTACTTAGTTGACAGGGTAAAGGAGATGTACATCTCTGGCGGTGAGAACGTATACCCAAAGGAGGTGGAAAGTGTACTGATTCAGCATCCAGAAGTGGAAGAGGTGGCTGTGGTAGGAGTGCCAGATGAAACATGGGGAGAGGTGGGGCATGCCTTTGTGGTGCCAAAGGAGGGAGCCACCCTTACACCCGAGGAGCTGATCACCTTCTGCCAGGGCAAATTAGCCACATTTAAGTGGCCTAAGAAAGTTAGCTTTGTGAGGAGGCTTCCCAAGACATCCTTGGGAAAGGTTCAAAAATATCTACTTCAAAGGGCCAAAGATGGATTCTTTAACAATCTCATACCAGAACAGGAGCCATTCATGGATACACTTGAGGGGTTGGAAAAGTTAGAAGTGGGTTATAGAATTGGTAAAGCTCCCTTTGTGCATAAAAAAGAGAGCGTTGTCTTAATCCATGGAGCAGGTTGTAACTCGTCGGTCTGGTTACACCAATTAGAGGGCATCCAAAGTCCATTTAATTTGGTGGCCATTGATCTAATAGGCCATGGGGCGACCAAAGGTACCTCAATGAACTCAATAGCCGGATACAGCACCTGGTTAGCAGAGGTTTTGAAAAGATGTTTTCAATCGCAGGTGATTCTTGTAGGCCACTCAATGGGTGGTGCTATAACAATGCAGTTGGCAAAGGATCACCCTGAATTGGTAAAAGGCATGGTTTTGTTGGCTACTGGTCCAAGACTTAAAGTTGCACCTCAGTTTTTGGATGGGATAAAAAATGATTTTGAAAACACAATAAAATTACTCATGAAATATGCCTATGCGAAAGATGTGGATCAAAATACCCTAAAGGCCGGAATAGACTTAATGTTATCCACGGGCAAAGATACTGCATTTAATGACTTTTGGGCCTGTGACAACTTTGATATAGAAGGAGAAATTCACAAAATAACCCTGCCTTGTCTGATCATGGTTGGAGACCAAGATAAATTGACCCCTCCAGATCTGTCCATTTCCATCTTTCAAAAATTGAGAGAATCAAGGCTTGTAAAGCTCCATAAGGTGGGCCACATGCTTATGCTTGAAAATCCTAAAAAGGTTAATAGGGAAATAGAGGCATTTTTGAGAGATCTAAACCAATGAGAAGGTAAAATAAACATGAAGTTCAAGGATTATAACTTAGATTTTGGCGCCCGCACTTTGGTAATGGGCATCTTAAATGTAACCCCCGATTCCTTTTCCGACGGAGGCATGTACCTGGAGACGAACAAGGCCATTGAAAGGGGCTGTCAGATGGCAGAAGAGGGAGCTGATATTATAGATGTGGGAGGAGAATCTACCAGACCTTTTTCAAAGAGGGTGAGCCTTGAGGAGGAGCTGGATAGGGTGTTACCTGTTATAGAAGGACTTAAAAAGCATGTAAAGATTCCTATCAGTATAGACACATATAAGGCCAAAGTGGCAGAAGATGCAATTAAGGCAGGTGCAACCATTGTAAATGATATAAGTGGGTTAAGATTTGATGAAGGCATGATTGAGGTCATAAAGAAAGAGAATGTTCCTGTTATTATTATGCACATGAAAGGCACCCCTGAAGACATGCAGCTGAATCCTGTATACGACGATGTGGTATCGGAAATTAAAGAATTTTTTAAAGAGAGGATAACAACATTGTCTTCAAAAGGCCTTAAAAAAGACATGATGATATTAGACCCAGGTATAGGATTTGGAAAAAACTTGGAACACAATTTAATACTTTTAAAAGAGATTGAAAGCTTTTACGAATTTGGGCTTCCGATTTTGTTGGGAACCTCTAACAAGTCTTTCATAGGGAAGATACTAAATAATCAACCCCATGAAAGGGAGGCAGGTAGCCTTGCAACTGTTGCTTATTCTGCCTTAAAAGGTGTTCACATTGTGAGGGTGCATTCTGTAAAAAAGTCAGTGGAAGTTATTAAAGTAATTCAAGCAATAAAGGCAGGGCAATGAATAGAGGTGTTTTACTGCTAATTGATATTGGGAACTCCAATATCTCTATGTTTATGAGCAGGGATAATACCATCTTAAGTTCCATTAGGTTAGAGTCCAGGAGAGGTATTACATCAGATGAACTTTTGGTCTACTACAAAACACTTTTCCCCCAGACTAATAGAGACGAATGTTTATTTGCCCTTGTATGCAGTGTTGTTCCAGAGATAAGCCAGGAAATAAGGTTATTTTTGGAAAAAGCCAATATTAGGGGACTTTTTTTGAATTACAGAATGGTTCCACTTCATCTGGCGTATGAAAGGCCACAAGAGCTTGGTATTGATAGACTCGTATCTGCATATGGAGCCTTAAGGATTTATGGTTCACCTGTTATTGTTGTTGACATGGGAACTGCCACCACCTTTAACTGTGTGGACAAAGATCAATGTTTTTTGGGTGGGTTAATACTACCTGGGCTTAAGACCTCCCTTGACTCCCTCACCCAAAAAGGTTCCCAACTACCTGTGGTGAAAGATTTTTCGTTACCCAACACTTTGATCGCAACTAACACAATGGATGCATTGAGGGCAGGAATACTCTATGGCTATGCCTCACTGGTGGAAGGGCTTCTTGAGAGACTGTGGGAACAGATGGTAGAAAAAGGTAAAGTGGTTCTGACAGGAGGAGCTGCACCATTAATATACAAACTTTTGAGGTGCGAGGTGAGCTATGAACCCAACCTCATGGCCTTGGGTCTCCTTCATTTGGCAAATGAGCTAAAGGGCTTAGAGGTGTGAAGGAGATCTTAATCCCAGAAAAATTAAAAAAGGGTGACAAGGTGGGAATCATCTCTCCTGCAAGCCCTGTGGAAAAAAGGGAGATTGAAGCTTCAGTTAAATTCTTTGAGGAATACGGGTTGGCTGTGAGTTTTGGCAAGTATGCCTTTACAAATCGTGGATATCTTTCTGGCACAGACACTGAAAGATTGGAGGACCTCCTTAGGTTTTGGGCTGATCCTGATATAAAGGCAGTCTTTTGTACCAGAGGTGGATATGGAAGTTTGAAGTTATTAAGATCATTGGATTTTCATAGTGTTATGAAGTTACCCAAGATCCTGGTGGGCTATAGCGATATTACAGCATTACTCCTTGCAATGTATGAGAAGGCCAATCTCATGACCTTTCATGGTCCTGTGTTAAAGGATGCTTCTCCTCCCAGGAATATAAAAGGGATGCTAAAGTACCTATCTGCTCCTATTCCTGTGGATATTAGAATTTCAGATTCTCAGATTATAAGGCCTGGGCTCTTTAAAGGAAGGCTCATTGGAGGAAATCTTACTGTGATCTCCCATATGGTAGGGACAGGTTTTCTCCCCGATCCAAAGGGTTGTGTACTCTTCTTGGAAGATATAAAGGAAGCTCCCTATAGAATAGACAGGGCCTTGACCCAGCTTAAGTTGTCCGGTTATTTTAATGGCATAGCAGGCATTCTATTGGGAAATTTTAATAATTGTGGTCCAAAGGATGTGATCACAAACATATTTGCTGATCTGGCAGGGGAATTAAAAATACCCTGCGTAGCTGGTCTGCCCATTGGGCACAAAGGTAAAAACATCACCATAGCCATTGGCTCTGAATGTCTTGTGGATACCTATAGATATTCCATTCACATAGATCCTTGGTGTGTTTGAATGTTTGAGGACATAAAGGCATCCCTTTCCAAACACAAGGTTTATATAGAGGGAGTGGAAGGTTCTGCTGTTGCCTTTTTAATGTATGAGATCCTAAAAGATTTTGATTCTCCTTCCTTTATCATTATTCCCTCTCAAAAAGAACTGGATAGCCTTGAAAGGGATCTTTGTTTCTTTTTTGGGGAGATTGATGAAAGAACAAGGGTAAGAACCTTTAGACCCTATGACATCAATCCCATGGCAGGAATAAGCCCAAACCCTCAGATAATAAAGGAGAGGATTGAATGCCTCTTTGCCCTTTTATACATCCCAAACCCTGTTGTTATAACATCTGTTGAGGCCCTTGCCTCCCTTACTCTACCAAAGGAAAGTTTTGTATCAGCTGTTGAAGCAGTGGAAATTGGCCAAGAGCTTGACTTGGGTGAATTTGCAAAGAAGTTAACGGAACTTGGGTATGAGAGGGTGGGATTGGTGGAAGGCTATGGAGAATACAGTGTGCGGGGTGCGGTTGTGGATCTATTTCCACCCTTATTTTCAAGACCCTTGAGGGTAGAGGCATGGGCCGATAGAGTTGAGTCCATAAGGGAGTTTAATCCCACCACACAGCGCTCAGAGATGGAGATAAAAGAGGCCTGGATCCTACCTGCAAAAGAGGTCTTGAGAAAGGAAGAAAACAAGCTTAGGGCAAAGACCCTTGGAAGGTTACCCCACCTCAATGGCCATGAGATCACCTTTGCCGGAGAAGAGGCTTGGCTAAAACACTTTTATGAGAGACCTTCAAATTTTTGGGACTATGTAAAAGAAAATTCCCTTTTATTTCTCTTGGATCACCACAGGCATGAAGGAGTGTATTTAAAGACCTTGCAGAAGTTTTCCCGTGACAAGGAGAAATACCAGGAACTGAGTTCCCAAACCCAAACTCCCTTTCCCATAATAGAAGAACCCCTCCTATGGAAAGACCAATTGGCTTTTATGGAAGGGTTTAAAAGGATTTATTTTTGGCCTCAAGGATTTTCGCCTAAGGATGGGTTTCCCCTTCATCTGCCTGGGATTAGAGACCTACCACAGGATCTTGGGGTGCGCCTAAGCGGAACCAACAGAGTGTCCTTAGCTCCTTTTGCAGAAAAGGTTGAGTTTTGGAAAAAGGCTGGAGGAAAGGTAATAATTTCGGTCAGGACAGAACCTCAGGCTAATAGGATCAAAGAGATATTGGAAAACTACAAAGTTTCAGTGGATGCTCATCTGGCCAAATGGGAGCTGGATGGAATTGGGCCAGGTATCTATACATGCCAAGGAAGGCTAAGTTCAGGTTTTGTTCTGCCTGAAGCAGGCCTTTATTTGGTTTCAGAAGACCAGATATTTGGCGGAAAAAGGGAGTATGATCGCAAGAAAAGATTAGATTCCTCCCTTGGGGTGCTTTTAAGTGAGATCCGTTTTGGAGATTTTGTGGTACACCAAGAGCATGGAATTGGTAGGTACTTAGGTTTGACTCGCCTGCATGTGGGGGGTATGGAAGGTGAGTTCGTGGTAATCCAATATGCAAATGATGACAAGCTCTATATCCCAGCAGATAGGGCTGGTATCCTTCAAAAATATGTGGGTACAGAGGGAGTTGAACCAAAACTGGATCAGATGGGAGGCAAATCCTGGGAGATCTCCAAGAGAAAAGCCAGGTCCTCTGCCTGGAAGGTTGCTAAGGAGCTTGTCCAGCTATATGCCTTAAGGGAACAGCGCAAAGGCATAGCCTACAGTCCTCCCGATAGACTTTTCAGAGAATTTGAAGCCACATTCCCTTATGAGGAGACCCCTGACCAACTTAAAACCATAGAAGAGGTAATAGGGGATATGTTGGATGAAAAGCCCATGGATAGGCTTGTGTGTGGAGATGTGGGCTTTGGAAAGACCGAAGTGGCTTTAAGGGCTGCCTTTAAGGCAGTTGAGGATGGCAAGCAGGTTGCAATACTGGTACCCACAACCCTCTTGGCAGAACAACACCTTAGGACATTTAAAGAGAGGATGGAGCCCTTTGGCGTGAAGGTGGAGGCCTTAAGCAGGTTCAAGAGCAGGAAAGAGCAATCTCAAATCTTAGGAAGACTTAGGTCCGGTGATGTGGATGTGATAATAGGCACCCATAGGCTCCTTCAACCTGATGTAAGCTTTAGGGACTTGGGTTTGTTGGTTGTGGATGAGGAACAACGTTTTGGTGTGAAACAAAAGGAACTCATAAATGGCTTTAGGTCCACTGTGGATGTGATTTCAATGACCGCTACCCCAATACCCAGGACACTTCAGATGTCCCTATTGGGTATAAGGGATCTTTCCATCATAGAAACACCCCCTGAAAATAGGCTGTCCATACAAACCGTAATATCCATATATGATCCTGACCTCATAACCGATGCCATCCGTGAGGAAATGAAGAGAAACGGGCAGGTCTTTTACGTGTACAACCAGGTGCAGGATATAGAAAAGGCAAGGGAAGAACTTAAAAGACTTGTGCCAGAGGCCAAAATAGCCATTGCCCATGGCCAGATGAATGAAAAGGAACTTGAAAGAACCATGGCAGGGTTTCTAAAGGCAGAAGTGGATGTGCTGATATGTACCACCATCATAGAATCAGGCCTGGATATCCCCACAGTGAATACCATTATCATAGATGGCGTTGAAAAAATGGGCCTTGCCCAAATCTACCAGTTAAGGGGTAGGGTTGGTAGAACAAGTCAAAAAGCCTATGCCTATTTGCTTATAAGGGATCCAAAGAAGGTGACTAAGGATGGAGAAAAAAGGCTTAAGGCCTTAAGTGAATTCTCACACTTAGGTGCTGGTATTGGCTTGGCATTGCACGATCTCAAAATCCGTGGAGGTGGAAACATACTGGGGTTCAAACAGTCCGGCCATATTCAACTGGTGGGCTATGAAACCTACCTCCAGATGGTACAAGAGGCAGTTATGGAACTGAGGGGTGAGGAACTGATTCAAGAGATAGATCCTGAAATAAAAGTGGAATTGAAGGCCTATATTCCCACAGAATATATAGCAGACCCTGATACAAGACTGGGCATATACAGAAGGCTTTCAGGTCTTAAGGAGCAAGAGGAACTAAAGAGAATGACGAAAGAATTGCAAGATCGCTTTGGCCCTATACCAGAGCTGGTGCAAGATCTTTTGTGGATCATGGAGTTAAGGATATTACTCAAAAAGCTCAGGTGCAAAAAGATGGAGATAGCAGGGGAATGGGTTCATCTCCATTTTGAAACAGACAAAGGCCTCAAGGCCTTTAGCAAAAGGCTTCAAACCCTTAAAGGGCTTAGATTCAATGTGATAAATGAGACCAAGGTGAAATTTTTATTAAAGGGCTGGAAGGAGGATAAAACTAAGTTAATTTCTCTTCTTGCTCCCTTGTCTTAGCTCCTTTTATTTTATTGTTAAAGCCATTGGTGTTGGGTTCATACCTTTTTAGCTTAAGATCCCGGTTTAGATAATCTTTCTCTCTTATGGCATTGAGCTGGCATGGGAGTTTCCTAAGTGTAACGGCAGAGGATGGCAATTGGGTGGAAGCAAGCCATCTTCCACACATACGTGGATCCCAATTCCTCCACGGGCATTCCATATACCCACAACCCTCAGATACTTGGGCTGTAACGCCTCCTTTAGACGTTGGTGGATGTAAACTGTACCTTGCTCTTGAAATGTTCCATAATTTCTAAAGCTTCCAATAAAGAGTTTAAAAGATTTACTTTCCACAAGCCACTTATCAGGTGCATAGTCCACTATAATCGTGGCAAAATCAGGCTGGCCTGTGATGGGACAAAGGCTTGTAAATTCTGGTGCGATGAGTCTTACCAAATAGTCCTTGGAGGGGTAGGGATTTTCAAATGTCTCTAAAACTGCCTCTTCCGGAGATGAGGGGGTGGATGTGGGTTTACCAAGCTGGGTTATGTTTCTCCTAAACCTATCCATTTGAAGATTTCCTGTGATCTATAAATGTCAATTTAAATCCCTACCTTATAAACCCAAAAAAACCCTCTAAACCCAATTAACCAAAATGCCGGAGGAGGGGGTCGAACCCTCACGGGCCTAAGGCCCACTGGATTTTGAGTCCAGCGCGTCTTCCAGTTCCACCACTCCGGCTTAAAAAACTTCTTACTACCAACCAGCTTTATTTGCAAGAGGATTTTTAGGCCTTTTCTAATACCCTAACCAAGGATACGGATTTTTTGCCTAAAAATTGGGCTTGAAGGCACATGGTTTTTATCTAATATAGCTACATGAAGCGTATTAAACAAAACTTGGTATAGTTTTTGGGAGTAGAACATGAAGGTATTGATAACGGGCGGAGCTGGATTTATTGGATCCCATTTGGCAGAGAAATTACTATCTAAGGGCTATGAGGTCTTCGTGATAGATAATTTGTGGACTGGAAAGCTTTCAAACGTATCATCAATTCAAAACAATCCAAATTTTCATTTGGTTGTTGATACAATTTTAAATGAATCTGTCATGAATGAATTGATTTTTAAGGTTGATCAAATATACCATTTAGCTGCAGCAGTTGGTGTTAAGATAATAATGGACCATCCTGTTGAAACATTAGAAACAAATGTTAAAGGCACAGAAGTGGTTCTACGATTGGCTAATAAATTCAAAAAGAAAGTTTTTATTGCGAGCACCTCAGAAGTCTATGGAAAACACAGGGATCACAAACTAAGAGAAGAAGACAACAGGGTTATGGGCAGCGTCAAAAAGAGAAGATGGGCCTATGCATGCTCCAAGACCCTTGATGAATTCTTGGCTTTAGCTTATTATGATGAAAAAAAATTGCCTGTTGTAATAGGACGATTATTTAACACAGTGGGACCAAGGCAAACAGGCCAATACGGGATGGTACTCCCCAATTTTGTTCAAAGTGCACTTTTAGGAAAGCCAATTCTTGTATACGGAGATGGTAATCAGACGAGAAGTTTTGCTCATGTATATGACGTGGTGGAAGTTATCATCAAACTTATGGAGACACCAGAGGCAGAAGGGGAGATATTCAATATAGGAAATGATGAAGAAATTACCATAAACGAGCTTGCCCTAAAGGTAAAACAGATGACGAACTCTTCTTCTCCAATAGAGCATATTCCCTATGAACTTGCTTATGGCCCTGGATTTGAAGACATGGAAAGGAGATGCCCAGACATTAGCAAGATTAGAAATCTCCTCTCATACGAGCCAAAATACAACATAGACATGATCATACAAAGTGTGATCGAATACTTTAAACAATAGGTCCTGCCATGCCCGTCTATGAATACGTGGTTTTAGACCAAAAGGGAAAGCAGAAAAAAGGAATTTTGGATGCCGAAGGCCAAGGTGCAGTAAAACAAAGGTTAAGGGCAAAGGGATACTACCCCATTGAGATCAAAGAGGCAAGGCAACAGAAAAAAGCCCATGTTAAAGGCTTGGACTTTCTTGGAAGATTTTTTGGAGGAGTTTCTAAAGCAGAACTGAATTCTGCCACAAGACTTTTAAGCACACTTTTGTCTGCAGGATTACCTTTAGATACTGCCCTACAGGCTATAATTGTACAAATGCAAAATCCTCACTTTAAAAAAATACTTGCCCAAGTAAAAGACTCTGTTACAGAAGGGAATAGCCTTGCGTTCGCACTGGGGCAGCAGCCAAGGGTATTTTCAAACCTTTATGTCAACATGGTGAGATCGGCAGAGGCATCGGGCACCCTTGAGCTGGTCTTGGAAAGATTGGCAGAATTTGGAGAAAATCAACAAATGCTCATGAATAAGATTAGGGCTGCCATGGCCTATCCTTTGTTTATGACAGTTATCGGCAGTCTGGTGTTGGTTTTTTTGATCAGTTTTGTGGTGCCCAACATAACCAAGATATTTCAGCAGATGCATCATGCCCTACCTTTGCCCACCATCATACTTATTTCTGTGAGCCGTTTTATGGGTAATTACTGGTGGGGTATGCTACTTTTTTTTGTTCTAATCTTTTTATGTGCCATAATCTTTAAAAACAAGCCCAAGGTAAGGGAATTTTTGGACCTTTTGAGGCTTAGATTGCCTTTGATTGGTCCTATCTATACAAAGCTTATAATTAGCAGATTTTGTAGGACCCTTGGGAATCTTTTGATGGCAGGGATTCCCATCATAACAGGGCTTCAGATTGCAAAGAATATTGTGCAGAATGTGCATGTAAACAGGGTAATTAACAATGCCATGGATGAAGTGGAAAAGGGAAGGGCCTTGGCTGAGGGGATTTCAAGGGCAGGGCTATTTCCAGGTATAGTGGTTCAAATGATAGCTGTGGGTGAGCAAAGCGGGCAATTGGAAAAGATGCTGATCAAGGCAGCTGAAACCTACGAAAAGGAGATAGAGGCAAACATAACTGCCCTTACCTCAATCCTTGAGCCTGTTTTAATATTGGTAATGGGAGTGGTTGTGGGATTTATTGTGGTATCCATACTACTCCCCATATTTGAAATGAATCAACTGGTGAGGTGATAAAATGGAAAGATGCACAAAAAAGTATGGTACTAAACAGCGAGGCTTTACTCTAATAGAACTTATGGTGGTGATAGTCATCTTGGGGATCCTTGCAGGATTTATTGTGCCCAGGATTATGGGAAGACCTGAAGAAGCCAGGAGACTCAAGGCCAAGATGCAGATCCAGGCAATTGAAACTGCCCTAAGGCTTTACAAACTGGACAATGGCTTTTATCCCACCACAGAACAAGGGCTTCAAGCACTTGTGGAACCTCCTTCAGTTGGGCAGCTACCCAAAAATTGGAGGCAGGGAGGTTACTTAGAAAAGGGGAAGATCCCAAAGGACCCTTGGGGTAATGATTACGTGTACATCTCTCCAGGACTCCATGGAGATTTTGACCTGAGCTCCTACGGAGCCGATGGCCAGCCTGGAGGAGAAGGAGAAAATGCAGACATAAATAATTGGGAATTGGATTGAGATTTGTTGCGTACCAAAGGTTATACCCTTTTGGAACTTATTCTTGTAATCTTGATCATATCTATAGTTCTTGGCCTTTCCATACCCAAACTGGGAGGTCTTATAAGAAACGATGAGCTTAGAGCCTCAGCACTTAGGCTCATGGGCCTCATTAAAGAAACCAGAAATAAGGCAATGTTGGAACAGAGATATTATAGATTGTATTTTGAACTCAATACCCCACTCGTGTGGAGTGAAAAACTTGAAACAGTAAGAGAACAAGAACACAAGAAAAAGTCAATTTCAAGGAATGTAATTGTCAAGGGAATATGGTCAAGTACAAAAGGAAAACAAAGCGAAGGTGAAGCCTGGATCACCTTTTCTCCAATGGGATACTGTGAGGGAGCTTTTATCTATCTATCAGACGAAAAGTCCAGGCCTTTTACCATTCAGATCAATCCCTTTGGAACCCACATAGACCTCCTAGAGGGGGAAATTGAACCCGAATTTCAAGAAGTTAGTTCGTAATAACATAGCTGCCTTTACACTTTTGGAGGTAATGATAGCCATGGCCCTTCTTGCCATGGTGCTGGTTACTGCATTTTGGAGTCAATCCAAGTCAGTGGAACTTGAAAATGAAGCCAAGTGGAACACGATTATGGGAACCATGATCCAAACCTTTACCACCGAGGCCTTAAGTGCAAGTTTAGATGATTTACAGGATAGCCTGGCTTATCTGTTGAAGGATTACCCCAACTTTAACTTTAAATTTGAAATGGGATCCACACCCTTTCCCGAACTCCCTGACCTCATGGAATTTATAATCGAAATCCAAGGCCCAGCAGAAGGGTTATCCATAAGAAAAAAAATCCTACTTTACATTAAAAAGAGTTAGTAATGGGGAAAAGAGGGTTTACATTATTGGAATTGCTCCTTGCTGTTGTAATTCTTGCAGTGGTAGTAAGCGCAGTGTATTACGGAATCGCCAGTACAACAAAAATATATAATACAATTGAATCAGAATCTCATTTTTATAGACTTTATAGGACATTTGCAGAAAGGTTTATAGATGATGTAGAATCAATGGTTCAATTAGGTGGCATTAAGAACCTACTTAACCTTGAAAAAGATATTACATTATTTTTTAAAGGTTCAGATACTCAAACAACAAAGGAAGGTGTAATTATTAGCATGGTATCTGATCCATTTTGTGCATTCGGAGAAGAAGTTGCAAGAAAAGGTCCTATGCTTATTTCGTATGAAGTGGTAAGGAATTTTAACAACACATATAGCTTGATAAGACACTCTAAGCCAGTAGTGGGAAAAACAAAAGAAAGGCATGATGTTATTATTCCCAATTTAAAAAGCATTGCTATCCAATACCTTGACAATTCAAAGCAGATTAAAAGCGAATGGGATTCAACGTCAGAGGAACATCTTTCCAAGGCCCCTAAATTCATAAAATTGACAATTGTGATTGATGGTTCTCAATGGGGCTTGCAAGATCTAACTCATGAGCTTACGGTAGCCCCAATTTTGATTGGGAAATAAGATGAACAATAAAGGCATTGCCCTTTTAATGAGTTTGTTATTGATAGTTTTTGTCGTTTTTATAGTAATTAACATTTCAAATACAACGTGGGTTGATGTAAGTGAATCTGCAATATTTAAAGATAGAGCTTTGGCAAAGATTAATTTGATATCTGCTTTAAATTATGCTATGGGAATTTTAGTTAAAGATGCTCAAAGCAATGACATTGATACTCTTAGGGATAATTGGGCAGACAAAGAAGAAATAAGCAAGGCCTTTAGTGAATGGGCTGGAGAAGACGTTGAGATATTTATTGTGGATGAGACGGGAAAAATAAACATAAACGGCTTGGTAAAAGGAGATGGCCAATATAATCCAAATATTATGAACGTTCTATTGAGATTATTAAAAGGTCCGTCATTTAAACTCAGTCAGGAAGACGCCCAGAATCTCTTGGATTCAATTAAAGACTGGATAGATAAGGACGATGAACCCACCAGGTTCGGAGCTGAAAGTGGCTATTACAAGGATTCGGGCCTAAAACATGGTGCCAAAAATGCCTCAGTAGACTTTTTGGAAGAGCTTTTGGCCATCAAAGGCATGACACCTGAACTTTTCTATGGTACAGGAGATTCTCCAGGGTTAAAGGACTTGTTGAGGGTGCGTGGCCCCACATCCATAAATATCAATACTGCACCTGGAGAGATCATACTTGCACTGGGAGATAACATGACCTGGGATGCGGTATCAGCTATGATTGATTATAGGATTCAACAGGGAAACGACCTTGGCAAAAGGGATTGGTACAAATCTGTTCCAGGAATGGCAGGGGTGACATTGGATGAAAGCATAATCACCACCAAGGGAGAGATTTTTAAGGTGGTGCTAATTCAAAGGACATCAGCCACAAGGCGGAATCTCATATCTCTTTTGGAGAGAAAGGGAAAGCAAATAAAGATATTGGATTGGAAAATCGAATGAGTGTATAATACTTTTGTCTCTAAAAGAAATTACTATTTATAGGGCTTAAAGTTAGAATATGGGAAGAAGCATATTAGGTTTAACAATAGAAGACAATAACATCAAGGCGTTATTGCTCCAAGCAAAATTTAAGAGCTTGGAAGTTATGGAATGTTTTCAAGTGTTAAAGGATGATAAAGGGATCGGTGCTGCAGTTAAAGAGTTAAAAGATAAAATCACTATAAAGCCAGATTCTGTCTATTTAACCTTTAATATCAGTGGAATCTCCTTTAGGGTAATCAAATTACCTTTTAAAGATACAAAAGGTATATCTAAGGCACTTCCATTTGAACTTGAGGCAACACTGCCTTTTTCTTTGGATGAAAAAGTTATAGATTTTTGTCATTATTGGAATGAAACTTCTTCACACGTTGTTGTATGCCTTTTGCCAAGGGAAATAATTGCGACATGGCTTGAAGAGTTAAGAAAAGTCAATTTAGAGCCTGAGGTAGTGGACGTTAGTGTTGGACCTATTTCAAATTATCTTATAAAACAAAATGAACATAACAATTTTTTTATGTTACATATTGCCGAAAGTACAGCTACAATTTCCATTGTTGAGGCCAATAAAGTTGCTTTTATTCGTCAGATTAAAGGCTTAGGTAGTTCGGATGGTAGCAAATATGATGGAGAGCTTTTAAGACTTGCAAATGAAGTGAAAATCACCTTAACCTCTTACAAAGCATCCTTTTCTCCTTCTTATGTCCCAGCTGTTGGCTATATCTTTGGCAAGGATTCTTCCAATTTTACTATATTGGGTTTTTTTGAAGAAAATTTAGGGGTTCCCATAACTTCAAGAAATATCCTCAGTTCGTATTTGTCTGATTTAACAAAACCGATAGGGGCAGACCTGGATATTTCTTTAGTGACTTCCACTGCACTCTTAGGAGTAGAGCTCAAGCCCACCTTTGATTTAAGGAAAGAAGCTTTTCCCAAAGAGACAAAACTTCCAATTGTTTTACGATACACAAAATTCACCTCCATACTTTTTTTGATTGTGTTAATTCTTTTAGGTTTAAAAGAATTTGTAACACTTAGTATAATGGAGACCAGGTTGTCACAATTGAATACACAATTAAACACCATATATTTATCTACTTTTAAAGAAACAAAGCCAGGGGCAGATCCTTTAGTCTCCGCAAAAACCCAGCTAAAGGAATTTAAAAAAAGGTTCAAGGATGTGGATTTAAAAGTATCATCAATCAAGACAATAGACATATTAAATGATGTTTTCCAAAACATTCCGGATAATGTGAAGGTAGAATTTGACAGGTTAGTAGTTGATAATGAGGCAATCCAAATTGTGGGTCAAGCCGAGAGTTACAATAGTATAGACATATTAAAAAACCAGCTTCAATCTATTCCATATGTCTCAGAAAGTAATATACAATCTGCCAAGGCAGATAAATCAGGGAAAAATATTAATTTTGAAATTCGTTTGAAACGAAAAGGGTAAGATGAGATTATCAAAAAGAGAGAAGATAGTAATTACACTTGGCACAATTTTAGTAATAACATTTGTGGTTTTAGAAGTTTTAGTGTTCCCTTTTGCTGATTACAAAAAGAAAATCTCGTTTACTTTATCTAAGAAAGAAAAAGACCTTATTGAGATGGTGGAAGTTTGTTCAGAATACCATAAATTAAAGTCGGAGGCTGAAACTGTCCAAAAGATATCATCAAAAAGAGATAGCAACTTTAGTCTTTTTAGTTTCTTGGAAAACATAAGTAGAAACAATAATATAAAGGAAAATGTAAAGTACATGAAACCCTCAGATGTCAAGACATCTGGATCATTTAAAGAGAGTATGGTAGAGATGGAAATTGCTAACATTAATTTACAACAACTCATGCAGTTTTTATACGAAATAGAATATAGTGACGTTAATGCAAGTGTAAAACGTATGTCTATAAAGAGAAGACAAAATCAAAAGGGATTATTAGACGTAATTTTGCAGGTTGTTACCTATGAAACTTTGGGTTAAGGCATGGCAAAATTAAATCGAATATTAAAAGTTATTCTTTATAGCGTGGTATTCATTCTATGTTCATACATGTTCTCTGTTCAATTGTTTCCAACCAAAGAGGTCACAGGATATTTTATTAATAGTGTAAAGAAGGCATATCCTGACATTAATTTGATTTTGGGTTCAACTAACTTGGGCTATGATCTTAAATTTAAGATAGCACCTTTTGTTCTGGTGGACAACAAGACAGGGGCTGAATTACTTAGGGTAAAAGAAATTACGATTTCTCCAAAATTAAAATCACTATTAAGCCTTCAACCCGGTTTTCATATAATATTCCACCTGGGAAAAGGAGAGGTGATAGGAGATTTAAACTTATTATCCAAGAGTTCCTTTGGATTTTTGGGAAATTTTGATATATCTTCCTTAGATTTATCTTCAGTGAACCTTTTGGAGTACTTATTTGGTTATGCAATAAAAGGTTTGGTAAATGGAAATTTGGGAGTTAGCTTCAAAGAAAGAGGTTTATCTAATCTCAATGGAAGATTTGATTTAAAATTTTCCCAGCTTAAAATACCCATAAAAAATACTTCAATTGGTTTATCTGAGGTTGTGATAGAGCAGGGTTCTTGTATTGGTACTGTTGATAATGGTTTAGTTAAAATTGATAGTATGCCTATTAAATCCAAAGATCTGAGTTTAGATTTGACTGGAAAGATAGGGTTAAAAGAAAGTATAAACAACTCAACTTTAGACTTAACATTAAATATGCTTATAACACCAAAGTTTGTTACATCACTTTCAAAAGATTCTCCCCTCAGGGCTATTCTTGAGAAGAGAACAAAGAGCGGTTATAGAATCAGGCTAAATATCACAGGCACATTTCAAAACATTAACTGGCAGGTAAAATGATTATATCCGAAAGGGTAATAAAGTATTTGGTGCCCATTATAAACTTGGGATTGATCATTTTGTGCTCCTACTTATGGGTGGGAATGGGTTATAATATTTTAAAGGTCAAGCTTGCCAATTTTACCACCGTGGAAGTAAGAAGGCCTGAGAGATTAGAAATCTCTCCCAAAAAAATGAATCTTTCAGATTATCTTACATCTGCCGAAAAAAAGCCCTTTGGTGAGCCACCTCCTCCTGAAAGAAAAGAGGAAAAAGCAGCGGCTCCTGAACCAACCACATTAAAATTAAAGCTTCAAGGCACCATAGTGGGAGACAAAGAAGGATTGGGTGCAGTTATCTACGATATGAACACAAAAAAGCAGGCCATCTACAAGATAGGCGATACTGTGCAAGGTGCCACCATTGCCTCTGTGGAAAGGGGAAGGGTGATTTTAAAGGTGGGAGGTAAAGAACAGGTGTTAAGCTTTGATGAGCCCCAAAAAGTATCCACACCTCAACCCCCCGCCCAAGCCCAGGCTCCCCCCCAACCCCCTGAACCAAAACCCAAACAAATCACAATACACAGGGGAGAAATTGACGCAAGCATGCAAGATCTGCCCAAGCTCATGAGCCAGGTAAACTTAGCCCCACACTTCAAAGATGGACAACCTGCCGGGATTGCTATACATAGGATTAACCCAGGAAGCATCTTTCAGAAACTTGGGCTTCAAAACGGAGACATACTTGTGGGAGTGGAGGGAAATCCCATTAAAACCCCAGAGGATCTCATAAACCTTTATGACAAACTCAAAAATGCAGAATATGTAAAGGTTCAAGTTGAAAGGGGAGGTTCTATGGTGGATATCGAGTATGATATAAAATGAGGCTTAACATATAATTTGTATAGATTTGCATAAAAGACTACAAATGAGGAGGACAAGTTGAGAAGGCTATATTCTGTACTTCTGATCTATACCTTGTTCTTTATGATTCCGACTATGATTTTTGCGGAAGATGCAGAAAAAAAGACCAAACCAACCAGTTTACAGGATTCACCCAACAAATACGTGACAATAGACTTTCAAGACGTTGATATAAATGTTTTAATCAAGTTTATTAGTGAAATAACAGGCAAAAATTTTGTGGTTGATAGGAATGTGAAAGGGACTGTAACAATAATTTCTCCTACAAAGATTTCAGTTGAGGAAGCCTATAAGGTTTTTGAATCTGTGCTTGAAGTTTATGGTTTTACTGCGGTTCCATCGGGCAGTGTAACAAAAATTCTTCCTATAGTGGAGGCCAGGACAAAGGCCATTGATGTATATCCACCTGAGCTTAGGACAAAGCCAGAAGATAAACTGGTAACACAGCTTGTAAGATTGAAATACGCAGATCCTGATGAGATCAGAAAGGCATTTACACCTCTTATTTCAAAGACTGGAATGATAACATCTTACAGGCCAACTAATATGCTCATAATCATAGATACATATTCCAACATAAGCAGAATATTGGATATGATCTATAAACTTGATGTTGAAGGGGTTGGAAGGCAAATTTCTGTGATTCCACTTAAATATGCCAGTGCCAATTATCTCAGTAAGATCCTAAGTAACATATTTAAACCCCAAATAACCCAACCTAAGGCAGCTCCTCCTGGCCAACAGGCTGCTGCACCTTTGGTGGAGGCAGAGATTATTATCATCCCTGAAGAGAGATTAAACATGCTCATTATTTTAGGCACAGAGGCGGATATAAAGAGGGTTCAAGATCTAATACAAGTTTTAGACCAGGAAGCTCCCAGGGGTGAGGGAAACATAAGGGTCTATTATCTCCAATATGCCAGCGCAGATGAACTTTTGAGTGTGTTAACTGCCATACCCAGAAAAGAGGCCTCTGCCGCTAAGGGCCAGATCACAGGACAGACCAAAGGGCTCACCTCGCAGGGAGAGAAGACCATGGGCCATGCAGTGATTTCAAAGGATGTGTCCATTTCAGCAGACAAGGCCACCAATGCCCTCATTATTGCAGCAAACAAAGAGGATTATCAGGTCATAGAAGATGTGATCAAAAAGCTTGATATTCCAAGGATGATGGTCTACTTAGAGGCCCTCATAATGGAGGTGAGCGCTACCAAAGACTTCGCCCTTGGGGTGGATTGGCAGGTGGGAGACCAGATAGGTACATATGAAGGGAAAAAGATTGGAGGTATGGTGGGTTCCACTTACGGAAACTTACAGGAATTTTCCTCTTCAGTACTACAAGGCACATTGCCCAAGGGGTTTAGCCTTGGAGTACTAAGCGAAGGGATATCTCTTTCCATTGCAGGCAAAACCATTACCTTTCCTAACATAGGTGCAGTGGTGAGGGCCTTAAAATCCGAATCGGGCATCAACATCCTTTCCACACCCCAGATATTAACCTTGGACAACCAAGAGGCAGAGATAAAGGTGGGAAAAAACGTTCCGTATCTCACAAAAGGTGAGACAACTGCCACCACCACAGGCATACAATATGTCACCTACGAATACAAGGATGTGGGTGTAAACCTAAAGATTACACCACAGATAAACAGGGAAAGGCTTGTGAGGCTCAAGATATACCAGGAATTGTCCCAGCTTACACAAGACTCTGCAACAACGGATAAGCCCACCACCCTAAAGAGGGCCTTTAACACAACGGTTGCTATAAAGGACGGCCAGACAGTTGTGATCGGTGGGCTCATAGATACCTCTTTGGACATCTCCGAATCTTCTGTGCCCTGTTTGGGAGGAGTCCCTGGATTGGGCTGGCTGTTTAAATCCGTTTCACGTAGCGGTGGCAAGACCAATTTATTTGTGTTTTTAACCCCTTATATCATTGAAACTCCCGCAGAGGCTGATAAGATAATGGAGCAAAAGAAAGGATATATGGAAGAACTAAAAAGGAGTTCCATAAAATTATACCCTGGTGAGGAAGGATCTTTTATTTTCAATAACAAACCTGTTCAGATACCTACCAATCAGGGGGATAAGCTATCAGAGTAGAATAGGATGGCAATTAAATTACTGGGCGAAATACTAAAGGATATAACAGGCCTTTCAGAAGAGGCCATTGAACAGGCCCTAATAACCCAAAAGACAAAAGGAGGAAGGATTGGTGAGATCCTACTCCAAAAAAAACTTATTTCAGAGCAGGATCTTTTAAAGGCCTTGGCAATCCAAATGGGTATCTCCTTTTGGGAAAAGATAGAGATTGATGGCATTGACCTTAATTTTGTGAACAAGATCCCCATACAATTGCTGAAGAAGTTTAAAATAGTTCCGATTATCAAAGGAAATAATGCTTGGATTGCCATGAATGATCCTGCATCATTGGAAATAGCAGATGATATACGAAACATTTTAAATTTAAATGGGGCAGAATATGTATTATGCCCTCAATCGAGTATCATATCCACTATAAATTATGCCTATGATACAATTGTTACTTCAGCAGAAGAAGTTATTCAAGATATGGAAGAAGATGACAGCGAAACTCTTATAACAACCATTGATGAAATCGGAGATATCTTAGATGATACGAGCGATGCTCCTGTGATCAAGTTTGTTAATTTACTTTTCACACAAGCTGTGAAGGCCAAAGCAAGTGATATACACATAGAGCCATATCAAAACAAACTAAAGATCCGTTATCGCATTGACGGTGTACTTTATGATATGCACACTCCACCAAAGTATATCCAGGCAAGGCTTGTAAGCAGGATCAAGATAATGGCAAAACTGAACATCGCAGAAAAAAGACTTCCCCAAGATGGAAGGATTGAGATCAAAATAGGCGATAGACAGATTGATATAAGGGTCTCAACCATTCCCACTGCCTTTGGTGAAAGGGTAGTTATGAGGCTTTTGGATAAGGCAGCCGTGCTTTTGAAACTCACGGAGCTGGGAATGGATTCCAATATGCTAAGTGTGTTTGACAGACTCATCAGGAGTGCCCACGGTATTATCCTGGTTACAGGCCCAACAGGTAGTGGAAAGACCACCACCTTGTATGCTGCCCTTAGTACCATAAATAGGCCAGACATCAACATCATTACCCTTGAAGACCCGATAGAGTATCAGATGGATGGGATAGGCCAGATCCAGGTAAACCCAAAGATAAACCTCACCTTTGCAAGTGGCCTCAGGTCCATCGTAAGGCAAGATCCGGATGTGATCCTTGTGGGTGAGATAAGGGACTTGGAAACAGCAGAGATCGCCATTCAAGCAGCTTTAACAGGACACTTGGTCTTTTCAACTCTGCACACCAATGACTCTGCCTCCACCATCACAAGGCTTATTGACATGGGCATAGAACCGTTTTTGGTTAGTTCATCTGTGCTTGCTATTTTGGCACAAAGGCTTATAAGGTTAGTCTGCCCCTCATGCAAGGTACCATATAAGCCAGACCCGGAGTTGGTAAGACAAATGGGGCTTTCTATGGATGAAGTGGGAAACAGGATGTTTTACAGGGCAGCGGGCTGTAAAGAATGCCTAAACACAGGGTATAGGGGTAGGACAGGTATATTTGAACTTTTGATCCTAAATGATGATATAAGATCATTGATTCTCAAGACCTCTGATTCAAACCAGATCAAGAGATTGGCTGTTCAACAAGGGCTTGTGACACTGGCACAAGATGGTGCAAAAAAAGTGATGGAAGGAATCACAACCATTGAAGAGGTCTTAAGGGTTACACAGGCTTTATAAAGGGAGGTTAATATCTATGAAAAAGTTTTTTTTGTGTTTTCTCTTGGTTATGGTTTTTGTATGTCCTAAGATGGTCTTTCCACAGGGAGAAAAGGTATTATTGATTCTGCCCTTTAAGGTGAGTGCCGATAGGGACCTAAGTTACCTCTCTGGAGGCCTTCAGGACATGCTAATAAGCAGGCTTACGCACCCTAAAGAAACAAAGGTCATACAAAAGGATGTGTTACAAAAGGAGTTATCAAAGTTGGGCAGTATTGACTTGCCCCAAAAGGCCACTGAAATTGGAAAATCTCTCGGTGCAGACTATGTAATAACAGGTGCCATAGTGGTATTGGGAAATAGTTTCAGTTTAGATGCCTCCATAAGACCAACTAAAGAAGGTGTTGAGGGTTTTTCTGTGTCCACACAAGGCAAAAAGTTAGATGATTTGATATTGGAGCTGGATAAATTTGCCTCTGAGATCAATGCAAAAATATTCGGTAAGAAAATAGCAAGGGCTGAATCACAAGCAGAGGAAAGGGAACAACAGGAAATAGAAGAAGAAAAACCCTGGGCACCCCATCCCCAATTTAAGGCCTTTAGGTATGGTTTGGACCAGAGGAACTATTGGAGGAGCAGAGGGTTTCAGGATGAAATATCAGGAATGGATATAGGAGATGTGGATGGAGATGGTCAGAACGAAGTGGTCATATCTTTGAAAGATAGAGTTGAGGTTTACAAATTCAAAGACAAAAGACTTGTTAAGCTTGCGGAATATCTATTTGAAGATAAAGTGCCTATAATCTCTTTGGATGTGGCTGATATTAATAAAAATAATAAAGCAGAGATTTTTCTTAGTAGAGTCTCTTCTGGCTATGTCTCAAGTGCAGTTTTGGAATATAGTAACGGAAGACTCACCTTACTTACAAAGGACTCCCCTTACTTATTCAGAATTATGGAGATACCACCCCACGGCAAGAGCTTAATAGGCCAAAGGATGAGCTTTGGTCATGGAGAGGCTGTTGTGGATGTTATAAGGTATTATTTCTCCAGGGATATTGAAAGGCTTGAGTGGACTGGGAGAGATTATCAAGGAACAGGTAACATTTCCCTTCCCAACATAAAAGGATTGTTTTTGTATAACTTCACATTAGGGGATTTGGATAATGATGGTGCCTTTGAGATTATAATGCTTGATCAAGAAGAGAAATTAAATGTTTACACAAACTTGGGAGAAAGGCTTTTTAGAAGTTCAGAGACATTTGGTACCACATTAAACTATATTCGTCTTAACCCAGAAAAAGAAAGCTCGCTTTCAAGGGTAAGGCTTGAGATAAATGATGTATACCTTCCACCGAGGATGGTGGTTTCAGACATAGATGGTGATGGGAAAAAGGAGCTGATAGTTATTAGAAATACCTCCAGCTCTCCTTACACAAGTCGCTACAAGGCATTCTCAGATGGAAAGATTGTGTTATTTTCTTGGAGTGGGATGGCATTAGACCCTGTGTGGGAGACCAGAAGGCTTACAGGCTGTATATCCGATTTCCAGATTAAAGACCTGGATGGAGATGGAAATCTGGACTTAGTATTGGCAGTGGTGCAGGACACCGAGGTGAAGCTTATGAGGGAAGCCAGAAGCGTGGTTGTTGGATATTCTTTAACACAGCAGAGATAGATGAAGAATTCAAAGTCCCAAAAACCTAAACAAGGCAAAAAGGCAGCATCCAATATATCAAAAACACCTTCTGTTAAAATCCATGCTAAAATCCCTGCCGAAGGCAGGGTTAAGTCTTTGGGTTGGCTTTTAGATGTCTTGATTTTTTTGATTTTATTTATAGGTCCTCAAGTATTTTTAACTAAGCACTATGATTTTGCAAACCTACCCCAGCTTGCTTTTATCCACATATTGTCCACATTGATGTTGGCATTTGTGTTGTTTTATTTTGGAAGACTAACCTGGTCATTATATTACATTCCCATTTTTGGCTTTTTGATATGGGCACTAATCAGTATAAGCTGGGGCCATAATAACTATGAAGGGATTTCCACAATAAATCTCTGGTTAGGTCCTGTTACCTTATTTTTTGCATTGGCAAATAGCCCTGCGGATTCTAACCGCATAACCAGGATATTGGACTTCATCTTTGCTTCAGCAGTTGTCTCTGCAATCATAGGCTGCCTCCAATATCTCACAAAATTTCCTTTTGTTCCTCAGGTGGTGGAACCTGCAGCCACCTTTGCCAACAAGAACATGGCTGCTCACATAATGGTTTTATCTATTCCCTTGGGTATAGGCTTGTTGTTTTCAACAAAAAGTAACTGGAAATCCTTTTTCTATGCAATTGGTACAGCCCTCTTATTGGCCTTTTTATATTATACAAAAACAAAGGCAGCTTGGTTGGCATTTTTGGTGGAAGCAGTCTTATTTGGATTTGCACTCTTAATTTTAAGGCAAAAGTTTCCTTGGAGCATGGCCAAACAGATATCTTCCCTTCTGGCCATATTGGTGTTGGGGTTACTTTTGAACCTTTCTCCCTATGGATGGTCACCTGCCTTTAAAGAGATTTCATCCAAGGTCCAATTGGTAAAGGGTGCTGTTGAGGGAGAGGAGGAAAAAGAAGAAGCCGCTTATGGAAGTGTGGGCCTGCGCTTTGCCATATGGCGAAATACCCTGGAGATGATAAAGGATAGGCCTATCTTGGGTTTTGGCTTGGGGAACCACAAGGTCTTTTATCCCATTTACCATAGGAAGGCAGTGGTGGAAAAGGTCTTTAGCGAAGAGGCCCAGCTTCATAATGTGCACAATGATTATCTCCAGCTTTTTTCAGAGACCGGTGCCATAGGGTTTTTGTTTTTGTGCTTCCTCTTTATCCTTTGGACATTGTCCACCATCAGACTGGCAAAGGCCACCAAACATGAACATTCTGCTTTATATCCCGTATCCATCTACATTGCCATCATAGGGATCATGGTAAATGCATTCTTTTGCTTTCCTTCCTTTAGGGCTGTACCACCCACCATAGTCATGGCATTTACCGCAGTACTTTTCTTGTTGGAACAAAAACATGGCATCTCCACTATAAAATTTATTCAATTGTCAAAGACAAAAAGAATCGCCTCAGCCCTTGTTTTTTTTGTATTAGCTGGTTTTTTGTCCGTATACTACTCAAACCTTCTCACATCTGATCGCTATTACCTTATGTTATCATCCTTTGAGAAGAAGAGGAACTGGACCGGGATTATTGACATTGCCAAGAAGGAATTGGAGCTTGAACCGCACAGGGCGAAGATTAGGTCGTATCTTGGCAGGGCTTATATAGAAAGTGGCAAGTGTAAAGAGGGCGCGGAGGAGCTAAAAAAGGTGATAGCCTATTACCCATACCATATGAATGCCCTTTTGAACTTAGGTGTGGCATATAGTTGTACAGGAGAATATGAAAAAGCCATCGAAAGCTATAAAAAGGTGCTGGAAATTAAGCCCGACTATGCAAAGGTCCACAATAACATCGGCCATGTATATTTGAAGTTGGGACAAACGGAAAAAGGGTTGGAGGCATTTAAAGAGGCTGAAAAGTACAGCCCATCAGACCCAAGTATTATTTTAAACATAGGCACATTTTACTTAAACAGCGGAGATGTGGACAACGCATTACAGTATCTTCAAAAGGCCATATCCCTTGACCCAAGGTCTGCGATAGCATATAAACAGCTTGCTTCTGTGTATCTGCGCAAAAACCAGAAGGAGAAGGCAAAAGAGGCACTTGAAAAGGCATTGAGCCTGGACCCCAATCTACCCGGAGCTAACAGGGTTAAGGAGGTTTTGGAGCTCATTAAAAAAGATATGATTGTGGAGGAAAGCAATGCAACTAATTGAGCTGTTGGAAAAGGCAAGCAGAATGTACCCGAAGAAGGTGGGAATTCGCTGTTATGAAGCTGATTTTACATACCGGGAAACTTACGAGAGGGTCTTGAGGCTTGCATCGCACTTTTTGGAAAAAGGCATAAAAGAGGGAAGCAATGTTGGGATAATCTCTTACAACTGCCATGTGTTTTTGGAGGCATATTTTGCAACGGCATTGTTGGGAGCTGCACTGGTGCCCATAAATTACAGGCTGAGTCCTTCTGAGATAGCCTTTATATTGGAGGATTCGGAGACCTGTTTTCTCATCTCCCACATGGACTTCAAAGACAAGTTGAGCCAGTGGTCAAAGGTTAGGGAAGGGAAGGTCCCATTGCTTTGGGTCGGGGCGTCGGATCAGGTGGAGACAGGTCAAAATTACGAAGAAGTGCTTAGGCTACAGAAACCGGTAAAAGACATTCCCCACGGAGCAGGGGATGACAACACCGCCCAGATATACTACACAAGCGGCACCACAGGAAGGCCCAAGGGTGTGATGCTGAGTCACAAGAATTGCTGGGTACATGCCCTTTCGGCAGTGGCAGAATTAAAGCTCACAGATGAGGATGTGTGGATACATGTTGCACCCATGTTCCACTTGGCAGATGCCTGGGCCACTTGGGCCATAACATGGGTGGGAGGTACACATGTTATGGTAAAACAATTTGATCCCATAACAGTTCTCAAGACCATGCAAGAAAAGAATGTTACAATCACCAATATGATCCCCACCATGTTAAATCTGTTGGTTAAACACCCTGAATTTCACACATTCAGCTTCCCAAGGCTGAGGGTTATGCTAAGTGGTGGAGCTCCCATTGCACCTGAGGTGGTAAAACAGATAATGGATGGTTTTGGCTGTGATTATATCCAAACCTATGGTATGACAGAAACAAGTCCCTATTTGACCGTATCAATACTAAAAGATCACCTTAAAAAGTTACCTTCTGACGAGCAGTTTAAGTATAAGGCGAAGACAGGAAGGGAATTTATATGTGTCAGCTTAAGAGTTGTTAGAGAAGACGGCACTGATGTAGAGCCCAATGATAGTGAGGTGGGAGAAATAATTGTGAAAGGCGATAGCGTCACAAAGGGTTATTGGAAATTGCCAGAAGAGACTCAAAAAGCATTTAAAAACGGTTGGCTGTATACTGGCGATTTAGCAGTTATGGATAAAGAAGGATATGTCAACATTGTAGATAGAAAAAAGGACATGATAATCACAGGTGGAGAAAATGTTTACTCCACAGAGGTTGAAAACGTATTGTACCAACATCCTAAGATTTTGGAAGCGGCTGTATTTGGTATACCACATGAAAAATGGGGGGAAGCGGTTCACGCAGCAGTGGTTTTGAAGCAAGGGGAAAGGGCAACAGAAGAAGAAATTATCGCTTTCTGCAAAGAAAGATTGGCCCATTATAAGGCTCCAAAGGGCATTACATTTCTTACTGAACTTCCCAGAACAGGATCAGGAAAGATCTATAAAAAAGGATTAAGGGATCAATTTTGGAAGGGTATGGATAAGCAAGTTGCATAAGTACGCTATTGGAAATCTCTGAATGAGAGCGGAGGAGTAAATGGGAAACCCTTTTTATGTTGATGAATCAAAACCATGGTTTAAGCCTGAAGCAGGTTGGCCTGAAAAGGTGCCTAAAAACTATGTCTTCCCTAACATGACCTTATACAAGATGCTCTCCGATTCGGTGAAGGCATATGGCGATTCCCCAGTTATGTGGTTTTTGGGTAGTTACATGACCTTCAATGAACTGGATGCACATGTAAATGCACTTGCAGGAGCACTGAACAATCTGGGACTAAAAAAAGGCGATGTGGTGGCACTTGTGCTTCCCAATTCTTTTCAATATGTAATATCTTACTATGCATGCCAAAGACTTGGGCTTGTGGTAACAGGAGTAAATCCCACCTATAAGCCCCTGGAAGTACTTCATCAATTTGAAGTAACGGGTGTAAAGGCAGTAATTGCATTGGATAGCCTTTATGGACCTCTCATATCCGAGATAGAGGGCAGACACCCCATAAAGCATTTAATCGTGACCAATGTGGTGGACCTGGTAAAGATGTCTCCCTTTAAAAAATGGTTGGGAAAGGCCTTAAAAAAGATCCCAACGGGCAAGGTACCCAAGGATGCCTTAAGATTTGGAGATCTCTTGGAAAAGAGAATCATTCCACCTGAAGTGAAGATAAGCCATGAAGATCCTGCCACTTACATAATGACAGGAGGGACCACTGGTGTACCCAAGGCAGCAGTATTATCCCATTTCAACTGTGTTTCAAACGCCATCCAGTGTAACCTTTGGATGTGGATGGGTGGGCATGGTTTTTGTGACATAGGTGTTTTGCCACTGTTTCACTCATTTGCCATGACCACAGTGATGAACGTGAGTATTAAGGCAGGCATGTGGATGATGCTTTTCCCAAAGCCTCCTGAAACAGAAGAACTCTTAAAGACAATCTGCCAGATAGCACCTGACAAAAAGACCATGTACTGTGGGGCAGAAGTTTTATTCCAAAGGATTGCTGACTTTCCTGACCTTTCCAAGTATCCCATAGAAAAGAAGATTAGGGCCTGTATCTCAGGAGCAGGTCCTCTTCACAGGCCTGTGCAAGAAAGGTTTGAAAAGGCAACTAATGCAGTCTTGGTGGAAGGCTATGGGCTTACAGAGGCCTCACCAGTGGTATCTTCAGGACCGCTCACGGATTTTAAAACCACAGGCACTATAGGACTTCCCTTTCCTGGAACAGAATGGAGGATTATGGACATAGAAACAGGCACCAAAGACATGCCCACTGGAGAGGCAGGGGAATTGGTGGTGGCAGGTCCTCAGGTGATGGTGGGATATTTGAATCAACCAAAGGAGACTATGGAGACCATTAGGGAATTTGACGGCAAGAAATGGCTTTATACAGGAGATATAGGCTATATGGACGAATTGGGAAGGGTGGTTATCAGTGACAGGAAAAAGCAACTCATAAAGGTAAAAGGATACTCTGTGTTCCCAAAAGAGGTTGAGGAGCTGGTGGGAAGGCACGAGGCAGTCTTGGAGGTTGCTGCTGCAGGTCTTCCTGACAAGGAAACAGGCGAGGCCATTAAGGTATGGGTAGTGCTTAAGGACCAATGGAAAGGGAAGGTTTCAGAGGAGGCCTTAAGGCAGTGGTGCAAGGAAAACATGACCCACTATAAGGTGCCCAAGTATGTTGAGTTCAGAGACATGTTACCCAAGACCCTTGTTGGAAAGGTTATGAGGAGGGAACTGATGGAATCTGATCCAGTGTACAAGGCATTCCACGGAAAGGGGTAGAAGAGTGGGTAGACAAGAGGACATAATAGCATTCTCCCAGAGTGAAAAACTAAAGGCAGGAGTGATCTGGATCCAGCAGATTGCAACTTCATATGTGAATTTGACAGACGAAAGAACTATGGGGCTTCGTATGGCAGTGGAGCAGATGATGGGGTTACTTTCCCACGAACTACTCCTTGCAAAGAGGGTAAGCCCACAAGAGGAATGGCTGGAGGTGGAAAAGGCATTTAACAAAGCCAGTGTAATGCTTGCCTCAGACCCTCACCAACTGGGGGTTCAGGAATGCATATATCACTTGAGCCAAGCCCTGAGCCACATAACCAATATAGGACAAAGGACAATGGAGAGATTATTCCGTGAGGCTTGAATTTATAGTGGCAAGAGATCTTCCTGATGCATGGTTTCAGTGTGTGTATAAGATCCTCCAAGTGGGAAGGGAGTATGTGATTGAAAGGGGAAGTTATCAGGGACAAAAGAGATTGGAATTTGATTATGTAACAGTGCACATAAAATACCCCGGCACAAGGCCACTGATTCCAGACATCCCTCCCCACTTGGGTATTCCCAACCCTGTTTCAGAGGGTTATCTGGAGGAATATCTTCCCTATTTAATGACCTCACAAAAAAAGAGCGGTGAGGATTACACCTACGGTCAATACCTTGAGGATCAGATCAAAGAAGTAATCCGTATGTACAAAGAAGACGGATTCAACACAAACCAGGCTTACATGACTGTGGGAGACCCTAAGAGCATATACTTAAAGGACCCACCCTGCCTAAGGGGTATTGATACAAGGATACAAGATGGCAAGCTTCATTTTATTGTATATTTTAGGTCTTGGGATCTTTGGAACGGCTTTCCTGCTAACTTAGGAGTTATACAGCTCCTTAAGGAATATATGGCCCATGAAATCGGTGTGGAAGACGGAGAGATCATAGCTTCTTCAAAGGGATTACATCTCTATGACTACGTATGGGAATTGGCAAGGCTTAGAACCATGTGCCCAGACCCCAGCTCCCTCAGAAAATAGGGAGAAGATTGAGGGCATAAGTGGTCTTTCAAAGGAAGAATTAGCCCAAGAATTTCAAAAAATTGGGGAAAAAAGCTTTAGGGCTACACAAGTTAGGGACTGGCTCTTTAAAAAATTTGTTAAGTCCTTTCAGGAAATGACAAACATACCCAAGACAATACGAAATACCTTGGAGTTATCCTTTTATTTTTGCACCCTTGACACAAAAGAGATACTCACATCTCAAGACGGAACCCAAAAATTTTTATTTCAACTGAGGGATGGATTACTCATCGAATCTGTACTCATACCTGAAAAAGATCATCTTACACTTTGTGTATCCAGTCAAGTGGGATGTGCCATGGGGTGTATCTTTTGCCTTACTGGAAGGCAGGGGTTCAAAAGAAACCTTTCCACCTCAGAGATCTTAGACCAGATCCTTCAGGTTAAGAGAAATATCGCCAAAAAACCACCTTTGACCAACATAGTATTCATGGGCATGGGAGAACCATTGTTAAATCTAAAAAACGTCATGAAAGCACTTCAAATTATTACAGATCCAGAGGCCTTAGGGTTTTCACACAGAAGGGTAACCATTTCAACCTGTGGCATTATCCCCGGAATCAAAACCTTGGCCCAAGGGCCCAATGTGAATTTGGCTGTCTCCCTAAATGCACCTAATGATGAATTAAGGTCACAGCTAATGCCGATAAATCAAAAGTATGCTCTGAAGGAGCTAATGGCAGCACTAAAAGAATTTCCCCTTCCCAAAGGAAGGCGTATTACCTTTGAATACGTGCTTATAAACGAATTAAACGACCAACCTTTTCATGCCCAAGAGCTCGTTCTACTCTTAAAGGGAATCCCTTCCAAGGTGAATTTAATCCCCCTGAATACCCTGCCAGATTCCAGCCTAAAAGAGGCCTCAGAAGAAAGGGTTTTGAGATTCCAAGAGATCCTTTTAACCCATCACATGACAGCTATTATTAGAAAGAGCAAGGGTAGGGACATAATGGCTGCCTGTGGTCAATTGGCTGGCTTTAGAAGCGTTTGAGTTCATCTTCATCAAGTGGAATAATGTCTTGGGCAGTTACCTCCTTTTTGGCAGGGAATTTGGGGACATTCTTTTCCGATGATTCAGTAAGTGTTTTAAGTTTGTACGATTCATCTTGTAAATGATGCTTATTTAGCTTGCTCCCAAATATTTCCGTTAACCTTTGTACCATTGTCATGAGCTCTTGTGCTTGGGAACTTAATTCTTCTGCTGTTGAGGCAGATTCCTCTGCATTGGCGGCATTTTGCTGGGTAAGCTTATCCATCTCTCCCAGTGCCCTTGTGGCCTGTTCCATAGCCTCTGCCTGTTCTGAGGTGGAAGCAGATACCTCTGCCAGCAAATCATCAACTTTTTTGGCTATGGACTGGTTCTTCTTCATCATCTCCATCAACTCTAAGTTGGATTCGTTGGCCTGTTGGATCTTTCCATTGGCAGATTCAATAAGTTTTGAGGTATTCTTTGCTGCCTCTGCAGCCCTTATGGCTAAGTTTCTCACTTCATCTGCCACTACGGCAAAGCCTGCACCTGCCTCTCCTGCCCTTGCTGCCTCCACAGCTGCATTTAGGGCCAAAAGATTGGTTTGAAAGGCAATCTCATCTATTGTCTTGATAATCTTGGCCGTTTCCAAGCTTGCCTTTACAGCCTCTTCAAGCATATTCATTACATCCCTTGCCCTTTTGTTCATTGCATCAAAATTGGGCATGGCTTCATCCTTCATAACCCGAGAGACTTCCTGTGTATTCATTGCATCTTGTTTTGTAAGCGTTGCCACCTGCTCTATGTTGGATAAAATCTGTTGGACTCCTGCTGCCTGCTCAGAGGCCCCTTCTGCAAGGGACTGACTTGCCTGGCTGATTTGACCTGCTGCAGATGTCAATTGGTGAGAGGCCTCTTTAAGGCCACCTATTAATCTTGAAAATAACGAGTTGGAATACCTCCAAAACCATACCCCAAAGCCCAATGAAAATACTATGGCCAATAGCCCTACAACAACAAATAGCGTTAATAAGGACTTTATGTTTTTGTTTGCTTCTTCAGAATCCTTGCTTGCCTTTTGGATAAGCTTATTTTGTAATGCTTTCATTGCCGTATCAAGTTTTTCATGGGATTCTTTGATTGGCCCCATCTGAATCTTGTCTATGTTTGAATAAATATCCTCAACCTTTTGAGCGATTTCAAGCAAGCTTGCAATTCCTTTATAAACGCCTTCTTTGGCCTCTTTCATATTCCCATAAATAATTTCCCTTGCATCTCCCCAAAGTCCTTCCTCCACAAGCTTTTTTACTTCTTTGATGGAATTGTGAAAGGCATCGTGGTGGGGTTTGACTTCTTCTTTTATCGCTAAGATCTTGCTGTTATTTGTCTTAAAAGAAGAAAGCCACTTGCCAAACAAACAATTGGAGGGATCATCTCCACCCTCAAACTTTTTCAGGGTAAAACTTAATTCCAGCACCTTATTCCATAAGTCAATATGATTTGCCTTTATCAGGTTTAGATCTGATACAAATTTTTGTGGATTTACAATATCATCTTTTACCAGTTCCTCAGACAAAGTTAGTATTTCTTTGGCAGAGTTTTTGTAACTTTGAAAGCCTGCCAAAAGTTCTTTGTATTGGTTCTGCTCTGCTGCACCCAAGGCATCCCCTAAGGCCTTTAAAGAACTTTCGGTGTATTCCATCTGCCTTTTATATTCCTTGTTCAATCTATCTCTCGCATCCGAGGATAAGGAAGGGCTTAAAAGGGTCCTTTCCACTGCCTTTAGTTCCTTTAGGCCTTCTCCAACGGATCCAATGTTTTGAATGGATTTCTGATGAATTGCCAGGTCATTAATTTCATTTTTAAGGAACAAAAAGCGACTAAAAGAAAAAAGGGCAAAAACAGCTATTATTGCTGCAACTAAAATAAACGCGGCCAAGAGTCTCTTTCCAAAGGTAAGTTTCATCATTACCTCCCTTTTATTTTTGAAGCGGATCTTTTCTTTTAAGTGCTACTGGGTTATATTGCCTCTACTAAACTCTGTCAAGCCACTGAAATTACGGTGAGATAGAATTTTGAATTGAGGCCAAATCTTAGGCAAAGTGTTTTGCTTAATACTGAATTTGAATTTTATTCAGGTTTTGTTGACTTGAGCATAATTTGGGTGTGCCTATGTTTACTCCTTGGGTCTTTAAAAACGGATTTATTAGGAGATGTATTCTGCCTTAAAGGAGATTGGGAATGCACCTTGTTGAGTTAAACCGACAGGTGGAATGTTTATTTGAAGAACTGGAACATGAAATAAGGCTTTTTAAGATGAAAACAGGCATTAGGTGTTTACCCATGTGTTTTGAATGCTGTACAAGCCCTAAAATACAGGCTACTATTCTTGAATTTTTGCCAGCTGCAATGGAGATACAAAATAGGGGTGATCTGGAGTTTTGGATAAAAAGGGCAGAATGTTCCCTTGAAAGAACACCTTGCATATTCCTAAGACCAGGAAAAGAAGGGAGTTGTACCATCTACCATAAGAGGGGGCTTATTTGCAGGTTATTTGGTTTTTCTTATCTGTTGGACAAATCAGGTGGGCGGAATTTGTTGGCCTGCAAGTATATCAAAAATATGTGGGAGAAAAGAAACACACATCAAGACCTCACCAATTCATACGCACCCATAGCAAGTCATTATGGTATCCGATTGTTGGGGATTGACCCAAGGCTTGGAAAAGAGCATTATCCATTAAATTTAGCAATCCTAAAAGCCCTTGAGATGGTAGGGCTCAGAATGGATTATAGAAAGGCATCTTAAAGGAGAATTTATGAAAGAACTAAATCCGGACTTTGTGAGAGAGATAAAGGAAAGGATAAACCAGGCTCCCTTCTTTAGACTCATGGGAATGAGCATAGCAGAACTTAAGAGGGGTTACTGTGAGATACGACTTCCAGTTAGAAAAGACCACCTTCAGCCATATGGCATGGTGCATGGTGGGGTATGTTCTGCTATGGTGGATGCTGCTTGCTTTTGGGCCGTATGCACAGAGGCAAGGGATACCATTTCCCTCACCACCGTGGAATTAAAACTAAATTACTTGGGGCCGGTGAAAGAAGGTGAACTTAGGGCCTTTGGAAGGTGTATTAAAATGGGAAGGAGACTTGGTCTGGGGCAGGCAGAGGTAAAGGACCAAGAAGGAAGACTTGTGGCCTATGGCACATCTACCTTGGCAGTGGTGGAAGGGCTCTCAATATTGGGAGAAAGTAGTTTACCCCCCAAATTTCTGGGCTGAAAAAGTGGAACCTTTCCCCAAACCTTCCTGTTTTGGTGATATGAACAAGGTCTTTCCCATGGGGCAGGATGGCCTAAGATATGTTCCAGATGAATGCTTCCAATGTAACCTTCGGGTTGTGTGTTTAAAGACGGCTTTGGATTCTCCAAAAGGCATAGAAATAAAAGAAGAAAAAATAATTCATTCTGATGATCTGGCCATTGTAAAAAGGCTAAGGTTGTGGAGCCTTAAAAAGAGCGCTGAAAGGGAAAAGTCCTATGATAAGGGTAAAAGCCCTTTGATCAGTTCCTTCTTGTGGAGGGATCTGCCCGTTGTGCTTTTAACTCCATGGCAATATTTCCGAAAGGCCCTAAGGTCCGTATCGGAGAGTTTTTCCTTTGGACTGCTCTGGGGTTCTGTGGGTTCCATGGTGGGATATTTTTACCAGGCATTGGCAATTCAATTTGGACTTTTGGAAGTGGGAGATATATTGGGGTCTGAGCTCAGCTCAAAGGCACTTTTTTTGGGGATGTTGTTTCTTTTACCTTTGGGAGTAGTGCTGGAAATTGTTTTGGTCTCAGGGGTTTGGCACATTATTTTGAAGTTGGTGGGTGCTGCCAAAAAGGATTATTCTTACAGTTTTAGGGTTGTGTGTTTATCCCAAGGAGCAATGATAGCCTCCTTTTTGCCTTTAGCTGGTACCTATTTAGCCATGTTGTGGAAGCTTTGGATACAACTGGTAGGCCTAAGACATGTGCACCAGACAAATTATCAAAGGATTGTAATGGCAATTTTTTTGGTGATCTTGTGTTCCATTGGACTCATGGTTGGAGTGGGGTTTCTTGTTTTTTATATACTTTCCAAAATGGTGCTAATTTGAATCTGGACTTAAACCCACAACAGTTAGAGGCAGTGACAACAACCCAGGGACCTCTTCTGGTAATCGCAGGTGCTGGAAGTGGAAAGACGAGGACTCTGGTATACAGAGTAGCCTATCTTGTGGAAAATGGTATTGTTCCCGAATCCATCCTACTGCTCACATTCACCAGAAGGGCAGCAGAGGAGATGCTTGAGAGGGCGTCCCAACTAATAGATCACAGGTGCCGTTCTGTTTCAGGGGGGACATTTCATTCATTTGCCTTTAAGGTATTAAGGCAATATAGCCAAATGATTGGTTTTGAGTCTGGATTTACCGTAATAGATAGGGGTGATACAGAAGATATAATCCAGTCAGTAATTTCAGAAATGAAAGAAAAACTTAAGAACATAAGGATGCCCAAAAAAGGCACAATCTCTGAAATTATTTCAAAGGCCAAAAACTTAGATAAATCTATTGCATATGTGCTTAGCAATCAATTTCCTCAATTTGCAGATTTGGAAGAAATTATCGTGCATATCGCCTCAAGTTATGATGCTTATAAACATACACACAAGCTCATGGATTATGATGATTTGCTATTAAATTTTATTAAGATGTTAAGGGAGCACTTAGATATTAGGGAAATTTTATCGAGCCACTACCGCTACATCATGGTTGACGAATATCAAGATACAAACAAGATCCAGGCTGAAATCATAAAGTATTTATCTGAATCACACCGAAATGTCATGGTAGTGGGTGATGATAGTCAAGCAATATATGCCTTTAGGGGGGCTAACTATAAGAATATGTTTGAATTCAAAGAGTATTTCCCAGAGGCAAAGATAATAAAACTGGAGGAAAACTACCGCTCCACCCAGCATATACTGAATTTTACAAACGCAATAATGGCAAGGGCTATGAACACATATACCAAATGTCTCTTTACCAAAAGGGTAGGGGGAATGGTACCAAGATTGGTTGATACAGGAACAGAATCTGAGCAGGCAATCTTTGTGTGTGACTGTATCCAATACCTTTTAAAACGCGGTGTGCCTCCCTATGAGATCGCAGTGCTATTTAGGGCATCTTATCATTCCTTTGAACTGGAGGCAGAGCTCACCAGAAGGAGGATCCCCTACGTTAAGTACGGTGGCTTCAAATTTTTAGAATCTGCCCACATAAAGGATCTGTTGAGTTTTTTTAGGGCCTTTTTGAATCCAGAGGATCCCATAGCCCTTGGAAGGGTTCTTATGATGGTAAAAAATGTGGGGCCTTCCAGGGTCAAAAAGATTCAAGAATGGGTTAGGGCAACCAAAAGTCCCCTTACGCAAATTGGCCAGTGGGAGGAGGATAAAAAGGTTAGGTCGAAAGAGATGAAGGCAGAACTTGAAAGACTGGGGAGACTGTTCCAAGACTTAGAGACAATGGTAAGTTCACCTGGCAGGGCTGTGGAAAGCGTTTTAGAGTACTACTTGCCCGTTTTGAAGGAGAAATACGACGACTATCCTAAAAGACAAAGGGAACTACAAGAATTAATCCCAATGGCAGAAAGGTATGATGACATAGCCTCATTTATATCAGACCTTATCTTGGATCCGCCAAATGGCTCACTGGGAATTGAAGGAGAAATGGAAACCATAACCCTCAGTACAGTGCATTCGGCAAAAGGCCTAGAGTGGGCTTATGTGTTTATAATCTGGGTGGCGGAGGGCAGATTTCCAAGCTTTAAGGCCTATAGTGACCTTGAAGAAATGGAAGAAGAGAGAAGGCTATTGTATGTTGCTGCCACCAGGGCAAAGGATGACTTGATCCTCACATATCCCAGTGAAGTTGCAAGGCAAATTTATGGTTATGAAGAAGGATACCTTAGGGGAAAGACAGATGGGTTATCTTCCTTCCTTTTGGGACTCTCAGAAGAGGTGGTCCATTTTGTTAGATTTAGGAAAGACTCAAGGCCCAGTGCAATTGTGGCATTTGAACCTTCCAAATTGGGTGTAATAAAAAGGCTTAGGGTCTCTAAGCAAGAGGCGTGTAAGAAAGATCGTGATGTTGAAGTAACTGATTTTAAGCCTGGAGAAAAGGTAAAACATCCTGCATTTGGAGTAGGTATTGTATCTAAGGCTCCTAAAGACGATAAGCTTGAGGTAGTTTTTGCAAGATATGGCAAAAAACTATTGCATCTCAAATACTCCAACTTGGAGAAGATCTGATGCCTGAACCCTGGAAGATCATTTCGGAGATACACGAAGCATCTTATAAGGTTTTGGACGTAACCAGTGTAAAGGCTATTTCGCCAAGGACAAATAAGTCCTATGATTTTGTGGTTCTGAAATCAAACCCATGGGTAAATATTATTCCCATTACAAATGAGGGTGATGTGGTAATGATAAGGCAATATAGGCATGGCATAAAAGAAATAACCCTGGAGATACCAGGTGGACTTGTGGAGTCAAAGGATGACCCAAAACAAGCAGCACTTAGGGAGTTAAAAGAGGAAACAGGATATTATTCCGATGAGGTTTATAGCTTGGGTTATGTACATCCAAACCCTGCCATATTTAATAATGTCTGTCACACTTTCTTGGCATTGAATGTTAAAACAGTATCAAACCAGGAACAAGATGAAAAAGAAGACATTGAAGTAATAAAAGTGCCACTAAAACAAGTTCCCACATTGATCATGGAAGGCAAGATAACCCATGCCTTGGTTGTGGTGGCATTTTATAGGCTCTTTTTAGAAGCAAGTCATCTTATAAAGCCCTTTTTTCTGTTCGGTTAGCTCTGTTTTGGGAGGTTTCAGCACCTTGTAACCGTCTTTTTTTAGCATGGGCTCTTGGGTTCATCTACCTTTAAAGAGCTTGGAGGCCTTTTTTACCTCAAATCTTTTGTTTTACTTTGTGTGTCTTTTAGTCCTCTGATCTATTTTAGATGGAAACTACATTTTTAGTTTTCCAAGACACTATCTTAGAAATAATCTTGTCATGGAAACCAGTAAGCCTCTTTTCCTGAACTAACCTGCTGAGTTGAAATATAACCTTTTTGTTTAAATATTCCTGGTCTTTGCCCGATGGCTTTTATAGATAGACTCCTTAGCTGATAGGATCTTTTAAAGGTCTTTTGTGTATTTGTTAAGTATAAATGGGTTTACTTTCTTGGGATGGGAGATTTTTGCTTGCACCTTTTAAATAATTTTATTATAAAATAAATCTTTGGAATTTTTCCAAGTAGTTAATAATTTGGGACAGGAGAGAATGGCATTTCGTATTCTATGTAATGGGGTGGAAAAAGAGTTTCACGGAACTATTTCCGTCTTGGATGCCATATTAATGTGTGGTTACCAAGGAGATGGGCTTGTTGCTGGGCAGGTGAAGGAATTGGGGAGGAATAGTATATTTGTGAATAAAGACTTAAATGCCCTTATTGGGTATGATGCAGAGATAAAACCTATTTATATAACAAGCCCAGAGGGTATGGAGGTGGTGAGGCACAGCACTGCCCATGTAATGGCGATGGCTGTAAAAGAGCTATATCCTGGTGTAAAGGTAGCTATTGGCCCTGCCATTGAGGATGGCTTTTATTACGACTTTGACTACGAAAGGAGTTTTAAGGAAGAGGATCTTCCCAAAATAGAAGAGAAGATGCGGGAGATCATAGCACAAAATATACCTTTCGAAAGGCTGGAGATATCTAAGGAAGATGCCATAAAGCTTTTTTTGAACCAAGGTGAGACATATAAGGTGGAGATCCTGCAAGAAATACCCGATGAAAAGGTTTCCATTTACAAGCACGGGAGTTTTTTGGATCTTTGCAGAGGTCCCCATGTCCCCAGCAGTGGATATCTAAAGGCTTTTAAACTTCACAAGGTGGCAGGGGCTTATTGGAGAGGCGATGAAAGAAGGCAGATGCTCAGCAGGATATACGGGCTTGCCTTTGCCACCTATGGGGAACTCCAAGATTATTTGGAGAGATTAAAGGAGGCTCAGAGAAGGAATCACATAAGGCTTGGCCAGGAGTTGGACCTGTTTAGTATCCACGAGGAGGTTGGTCCTGGGCTTGTGATATGGCACCCCAAGGGAATGATGCTCAGGTATCTTTTGGAAAGGTTTGAAATTGAAGAGCACCTGAAAAGAGGATACGAAATGGTGCGGGGGCCAGAGATATTGAAGACAGAATTGTGGATCAAATCTGGCCACTTTGAAAACTACCGTGAGAATATGTATTTTACCACAGTGGATGACCAGTCTTATGGCCTAAAACCCATGAACTGCCTATCCCATATGTTGATTTACAAGTCCAAGATTCGTAGCTATAGGGATCTACCCAAGAGATATTTTGAACTTGGGGTTGTACACAGGCATGAGAGGTCTGGAGTACTCTCTGGTCTTTTAAGGGTAAGGGAATTTACACAGGACGATGCCCATATCATCTGCACTCCAGATCAGCTTAACGGTGAGATAAAAGGGGTATTGGGTTTTGTAGATGAGGTTATGAAGCTATTTGGCTTCACCTATGAGCTTGAGATCAGCACCAGGCCTGAAAAATCAATAGGAAGGGATGAGGATTGGGAGCTGGCTACCAATGCACTAAAAAATTCAGTGGAAGAGCTCGGGCTGAGTTATGAGATAAATGAAGGGGAAGGTGCATTCTACGGACCCAAAATAGACGTTAAATTGAAGGATGCCCTTGGAAGGAAATGGCAGTGTGCCACTGTACAATGTGACTTTACCTTGCCAGAGAGGTTTGATTTGGGGTACATAGATCATGACGGGCAAAAAAAAAGGCCTGCCATGATCCACAGGGTAATCCTGGGAGCCATAGAAAGGTTCGTGGCTATCTTGATTGAGCACTATGCCGGTGCCTTTCCCCTTTGGATTGCTCCTGTTCAGGTGAGCATACTTACGGTGGCAGACAGGCATATTTCCTTTGGAAAAGAGGTGTTGGATATCTTAAGGAAAAACGGTTTTAGGGCAGAGGGAGACTTTAGGAATGAAAAGTTAGGTGCAAAGATAAGGGAAGGGGAGGTGCAAAAGATTCCTTATCTTGTTGTAATAGGCGATAAAGAGGTGGAGAGCCGTTCAGTAAGTCCAAGACAGAAGGGTAAGGGAGCAATTCCCATGATGGGGCTGGAGGATTTCCTCCAAATGTTAAAAAACCAATGTGAGAAAAGGGGGTAGGCTATCGGTAAGCAGGTTGATGAGGTTCGGGTAAACGATAGGATCAGGGTAGACAAAGTAAGGCTAATTTCTTCATCGGGCGAAAATTTGGGCATAGTAAGTATCGAAGAGGCCTTACGACTTGCAAAAGAAGATGGCTTAGATCTTGTGGAAGTGGCTCCAAACGCAGACCCTCCGGTCTGCAAGATTATGGATTATGGCAAGTTCAAGTATAGGGCCAGCAAGAAGATACAGGAGAGCAAGAAAAAGACAAAGGTCTTTCAGTTAAAGGAAGTAAAGCTTAGGCCCAGGACTGATGCCCATGATTTTGATACAAAGGTAAAAAGCATAAGAAAATTTTTGGAAAAAAAGAATCGTGTTAAAGTTACCATATTTTTCAGGGGTAGGGAGCTGGCATACTTTGAAGCGGGGGAAGAGATGTTGAATCGTGTATTGGAAGCGGTGAAAGATATGGGGACTGTGGAGGACCAAATAAAGAAAGAAGGTACCAATAGACTTTCTGTGGTGGTGGTTCCAAAATAAGAAATAGATATTGGAGGAGGAAATGCCTAAGTTAAAGTCCAATAGTGGCGCCTTAAAAAGATTTAAGGTCACTGCCAGTGGGAAGATAAAAAAGAAAAAGGCATATCATAGCCATTTGTTGACCCATAAGGCGAGGAAAAGAAAGAGACAACTCAAGAAGGCGGACTACTTAACAGGTGGAGAAATCAAACACGTAAAGAGGCTTTTGCCTTATCTATAATGAAAAGGGGATATGTAACATGCCGAGGGTAAAAAGGGGTTTTAAGGCAAGGAGGAGAAGAAAAAAGGTTTTGAAGGCTGCCAAAGGTTACAGAGGGGCAGCCAGTAGGCAGTATAAGTCTGCAAGTACTGCAGTTATGAGGGCAAAGGCATATGCCTTTAGGGATAGGAAGCAAAGAAAGAGGGATTTCAGGCGCTTGTGGATTATAAGGATCAATGCAGCAGCAAGGGAATTGGGTTTGAGTTACTCTAAGTTTATCCACGCCCTCAAGGAAAAGGGTATTGAGCTGGACAGAAAGATCATTGCCGACATGGCTGTTAGGGATCCTTCTGCTTTCAAAGAGTTAGTGGCAGTCTGTGGCAATTAAGTCCTTAGAAGAGAAGGTTTCCATCTTACAACAAGAGGCCTTAAGGCTCTTGGAGGAGGCAAGGGATCTTTCTTACTTAGAGGAACTTAGGATCAGATTTCTTGGAAAAAAAGGCCTAATTACACAGTTGTTGAAAGAGGTGGGTGGACTTGCTCCTGAAGAGCGACCTGTTTTGGGTAGGCTTGCCAATGAACTGAAAGAGAGCTTTTTAAGGGATCTGAACAAAAAGAAGGAGGAGCTGCTGGCCTCCCAGAGGGAGAAGGGCCTTATAGATATTACTCTACCCGGTAGGGCCTTCATCAGGGGGAATTATCATCCCATTACTTTGGCCTTGAATGAAATAGTGGAGATCTTTGTTAGGATGGGGTTTGAAGTGGTGGAGGGCCCTAATGTGGAATTAGACTATTACAACTTTGAGGCCCTCAACATCCCTAAGGACCATCCTGCAAGGGAAATGCAAGCCACTTTCTTTGTGTCTGAAAATGTTTTGTTGCGCACCCACACCTCTCCAATGCAGATAAGAACCATGGAAAAACAGCCTCCTCCTGTGGCAATAATTGCCCCTGGAAAGGTTTATAGAAGGGATTCGGATGTATCCCATACTCCTATGTTTCATCAGGTGGAAGGACTGCTTGTGGACAAAGGAGTCAGCTTTGCTGACCTAAAGGGAACTTTAGTCTTATTTGCCCGTGAGCTGTTTGGCAGTGAGACAAGGCTCAGGTTTAGACCCAGCTTTTTTCCATTTACCGAGCCAAGTGCAGAAGTGGATATTGAATGCGTAATATGTAAGGGAAGGGGCTGCAGGACTTGTAAAAACACAGGGTGGCTTGAAATCCTCGGTTCGGGGATGGTTCATCCGTCCTTGTATGGTTTTGTGGGCTATGATCCTAAAGAGGTTTCGGGCTTTGCCTTTGGTATGGGAGTGGAAAGGATAGCGATGCTCAAATACGGGATAGATGATATTCAGCTTTTTTATAAAAACGATCTCCGATTCTTGAGACAGTTTTTCCTTTAGTCATACATAGGAGAATATTTTTTTGCGTTAATCCTTTGGGGGAATTTTTAGGCCATTAGGGCTTTTGTCCAGATAGCAAGGAGGCACTTCAATTGAGAATCAGCTTAGAATGGCTAAAAGAATACACAAATCCTTCCATCACATTGAAGGAGTTAGTGGACGGCCTCACAATGTTGGGCTTGGAGGTGGAAGGCCAGGAGGAGTTTGGTTCTAATCTAAAAAAGGTAGTAACAGCAAGGATCTTAGAGGTGAAACCTCACCCAAATGCAGATAAACTCAAATTGTGTATTGTTGATGTGGGAGGAAAGGATTATCAGGTGGTCTGTGGAGCACCCAATGCGAGGGAAGGCCTTGTGTCTGCATTGGCTCTGCCTGGCGCTAAACTTCCCAATGGCATAGAAATAAAAGAGGCCAAGATAAGGGGAGAGATCAGTTTTGGTATGCTGGCAGCTGAAGATGAACTGGGGCTTACAGACGACCACACAGGGATTATTGAACTTCCCAATAATGTGGAAATAGGTGCAGAGCTTGAGACATTAAAGGGTATTAGGGACACTGTGCTTGATATATCCGTTACACCTAACAGGGGAGACTGTAATTCTGTTTTAGGAATTGCAAGGGAAGTGAGTTTTTTGTGTAAAAGCCCTTTAAATTTACCATCCTATTTTATGTTGGAAGAGGGTGAATCTATAGAAGAATATGCCACAATAGAGATACAAGATCCGGAAGGTTGTCCCAGGTATTGTGCTGGCATGATAAGGGGGATCCAGATAGGACCATCTCCCTTTTGGATGAGGTACAGGATATTCAAATCTGGGATGAGGCCCATAAACAACATCGTTGACGCCACCAACTATGTGATGTTGGAATTGGGGCAACCTTTACATGCCTTTGATTACCATAGACTTAGAAAAGGTAAGATAGTGGTAAAAAGGGCTTTGGAGGGAGAGATTTTTCAAACCTTGGATGGGGTGCAAAGGGTTCTCTCAAAGGATGTGTTGTTAATATGTGATGGTGAAGGTCCTGTGGCAGTGGCAGGTATAATGGGTGGGCTCAATTCTGAGATATCCCAATCCACAAATACGGTGTTATTGGAATCCGCCTTCTTTGATCCCCTAATTATCAGGAAAGGGTCCAAATATTTAGGTCTTCAGACAGAGGCATCCTATCGGTTTGAAAGGGAAATTGACATAGGTAATGTGGAAAATGCCCTGAGGAGGGCCTTGGAACTGATGAGGATGTTGTCCGGTGGAGTAATACTCAAAGGGACTATTGATGCATACGTAAAGAAGTTTTCTCCTCCCACTGTCACACTGGATCTCAAAAAGGCTGAATCCTTTGTGGGGATGAAGCTTGAAAGCGAAAGGGTCAAGGAGATCTTGACCGGCCTTGGAATGGAGGTGGAAGGAGACGAGGTGTCGCTGAAGGTAACGCCTCCCACATACCGACCCGATATAACTATTGCCGAAGACCTTATGGAGGAAATAGCAAGGGGAGTGGGTTATGAGCACATTCCCATCCATTATCCTATGATAAGCTCCAAGAAGCTTTGGGATACATTTAATAGGAGGTTTGCCTTAAAAGTAAAAGAGATCTTGGTAGGGCTTGGCTTCAATGAGGTGATCAACTTTAGTTTTATTTCTCCTGTTTTTTTGGAGATCTTCAAGGTTCCTACGGATCCTTCCATGCCTGGCTATGAGTTGAGGCGGATAGTTAAGCTTATGAATCCTCTAAGCATAGAACAGTCTGTGATGCGTACTACTTTGATCCCGGGCCTTTTAAATACAGTGAGGTATAACCTCTATCAAGGGGTGGAAGGTTTAAAGGTATTTGAATTGGGTGAGGTTTTCTTTGAAAAGAACCAAGCAGATCTGCCGGAGGAAAGACAGTACGTGGCTGCTTTAATAGCCCAGCCATTTTTTAGGGATACCTGGTATCAAAAGGAGAGAAAGGCAGATATCTGGGATATAAAGGGTGCTGTGGAAAGCCTTTTGTCAGCCATTGGTATTTGTGATCTTAGATACGAGAAGGCCCAATATCCTGGTTTTGACCCTGATCTTACGGTGGATGTTTATTTTGGAGAAAGGTGGCTTTTAAGATTTGGAAGGATAGATAGGGGGGTGCTAAGGGAGTTTGATCTGTTGGAAAAAGGAGATGTTTATGCCTTTGAAGGTGATGTGGAGTCTTTTAGAGAGGTCAGACCAAGAGCTATTTCTTTTGAGGCACTTCCAAAGTATCCGGCTGCTACGAGGGATATTTCAGTGGTGATGGATAGGGAGATCGAATCCAGAAGGGTGGAAGGTGTTATAAGGGAGAAAGGCGGAGAGTTTGTGGAATCGGTTGATCTATTTGACCTTTACGAGGGAGAGAAGTTAGAAAAGGGTAAGAAGGCATTAGGTTATAGGATCACCTTTAGATCCAAAGAAAGAACCTTGGATGGACAAAAGATAAACGAATTAATGGAGAGGATTATTTCTGGGTTGATGGAAAGTATGGGAGCAAGGCTTAGGGAATAATTGATTAAAATGGGAGCCCAAAACATGGAAATCCCATCCAATAAGAGGTTCTTTAGGATTGGAGAGGCAAGTAAGATAGTTGGTGTGCCTGCCCATGTACTTAGGTATTGGGAGAGTGAATTTCCACAATTGAGGCCAAGGAGGGCTGACAGCAAACAAAGGACATATCAAAAAAAGGATTTGGAGCTTTTAATCCTCATCAAAAGGCTTTTGTACGAAGAAAAACTCACCATAGAAGGTGCCAAAAAAAGGCTTAAGCAGAAGGTTGAGCCTAAGGAGCAAGACATTATCCAGATAATAAAACAAGAGTTACAAGACGTCCTTGAAACCCTCTGTTAAAATATTTTAGAGACTTAACCAATCCCATGAAACCCAAGGATAAAGCTATCACTAATGGCCTGGGATGGTTTGCCTTGCTTTGTTGTTTATTAATAGTTCTGGTCATTGAATTGAGAAAATCTAAATTAGATCCGCAAAAGGATAGTTGTTTTTCATGCCATATAAATGTTTCAAATCCAGACAAAAGCCATGATGTAGAGGCATTTGGATGTTCGGTTTGCCATTTAGGTAATGCCTTTGCATATGAAAAAGAGGCAGCTCATGTGGGATATGTGAAAAATCCATCTGATTTGTCCATAGTGGAATTCACATGTGGAAGATTAGGTTGCCATAATGATATTACTTTAAAGGTGAAGAATTCGATTATGGCAACCAACACTGGAATGCTTAAAAGCCTAAAAGGCATTTGGAGTAGTATGGGTAATAAGGATGAAAATTGGCCCAGTGATATTTTGGATCTTAAAAAGGAAGGTATTTATTCTGGAGAGATAGTAGATTATTTCAAAAAGATGTGTGGAGGTTGTCATCTGTGGCGGAAGATTGGGGATGTGGAAGGTGAGTTAGGTGAAAGGGGAGGCGGATGTAGTGCATGCCATGTAATAAGAACAAAGAAAGTAAAAGACTTTGGGACAAAAGAGCCATACGAACATCCGATTATTACAATGGTTGTGCCTTCTCAAAATTGTCTAAGGTGTCATAACAGATCTGCCAGAATTGCCACATCCTATAAAGGAATGATGGAAATGTTAGGCATGAAAAAGGCTATAGAGGATAATGGTGGAAACTACTTAGAGTATGGGGGTAGAAGATACTTTGAGGTTATACCAGACATACATTACAGAAAAGCAGGCCTTTGGTGTATAGACTGCCATAACGGGCAAGAACTAATGGGAGATGGCCAAAAGCACCAAGGGATGGAAACACAGCTGGATTCCAGTTGCAAGATGTGTCATGGCACGGTTGAGGAATTAAGGGTGCAGCCACCCAATGATCTGGCAAAGAGGCTTTTATCCCTAAACAAAAGACTCCCTGAAAATAAAGATAAGATCTTGTACAGCCCGAAGGGGTACCCCCTTTATCACATCAGATACATGAATGGAAAACCTGTTCTTTTTAGAAAATCCGATGGTTTTCCTTTTGAGATCACTCTTCAAAAAATTGCTCCCTATCACCATTTAAAAGGCCATGAGAGACTTAGTTGCTCTGCCTGCCATAGCTCGTGGATGCCACAGTGCTTTGGTTGCCATATTAAAAAGGAAGAAGGAATGCAATGGGATTGGGTTTTGGCAAAGGGTAGTGAGGGTAGGTGGGTAGAGAGACTTGATTTTATAAGATACTCAGATCCTCCCTTGGGTGTGAAAAACAATAAGATCTATCCCATGTTTTCCCACCCTGTTTATTTTTGGAAGGATGGGAAGGAGTCATTGGGCATCTTTTTAGCGCTACCTTCCTTTGATCCACACACAACACAAAAGGAAGCCAGATCCTGTGAGTCCTGTCACAGGAATGCAAAGACAGTTGGGTTGAAAGGTGTTTATTTGGATGAAAACATACCTGAACATTTATTTGAAAAGGAACAAGGGCAGAGAAGGGGTTTTAAAGAAAATGAATGGGATAGTATATTGCGAGTGGGTCAATGCATCCCTTGCCATAAGGGTTATCAAGATCCAATATTCAAGGATTTTCAAAAGAGCTACAAGAGATTTTTAGATGAAAGAAACTTGCCCTGTTGGACAAAGGCAACCCAAAGCTATGGCGTGCTTCCCTCTTATTAGAGATTAAATATCTGAACAGGAGTTTCACTTAACATTTGGGCGCCTTTGGATGTGACACAAAATACGCTTTCGATCCCAGCGCCAAATCCAAGGGCTGACACAAGCTTTGGCTCAAGGGCAAAGACCATTCCTTCCTCAAGGATTTCCTTCGAGGATGCGCTTAAAAGGGGCTTTTCAACCAGTTCAATGCCTATCCCATGTCCTATGTATCTGGTCTTATAACCAGGAAGTCCCAAAAATTCTTCTTCCACCCCAAGCTTTTTTGCCATGTCCCATGCCAATTTAAAAAGCTCTTCAATTCTTACTCCAGGGCTGGCATAAGCTCCCACCTTCTCATGGATCTCAATAGCTGCCTCTGAAAGTCTCATGGCTTGCTCTGGCATTTTACCAATAACAAACATTCTGGTTTCGTCAAAGTGATAGCCGTTTAGGGTGAGGTTTATGTCTACCATTACTGGCTCGTTACAAGATATTTTTCTAATGCTTGGTCCGCATGGAAATGCGGGAGAAGCTCCCAAGCCACTCATAGGTGAGTCAAGTAGGCCCACCATTCCAGTGGCAGATCCACTTAGAATGTGGGAGGTGTAACCCTCTGTGAGCCAGTCCCTTACCCTCAGTTTTTCCGCATGGCCGTGTTTCCTAACAAAGGATTCCACAAGACCTGATAACTCTAATTCAGTAACCCCTGGTGTAAGATTTTGGGATATGAACTCAAAGGCACGCCTTGAAAGAAAAGATATGAGCTTCATTTGTTCGATTTCCCAATGACTCTTTTTGGCCCTTGCCTTAAGGATAATTGGCGAAGCATCCACAACCAAAGGTTCATCAAATAGGCTTTTATAAAACAACACCTCGTTGTAGGGCATTACATCCAATTCTAAGCCAAAAACTTTAATCTTAGAGCCAATGTGCTCTTGGATGAGGTTGGGAAGTTCTTTTACGGAATTTATCTTTATGATGTGCCTTAAGGAGGATTCTTTTTTTGCTCTTTCAAATGAACATTTTACCATCAGAAGTGGATCTTTGTGCTCACTGAGGAACAAAAATGCCCTCTGGGCAGTGCCTGAAAAGTAAAACAGGTCAGGTCTGTGTATTATCAGAATTGAAGGAATAGCATGTTCTTGCATAAGTTTTTGGATGATTTTTATCCTGCTCTGTATCTCTGAATCTGGGATCCTAAATGAGTCTTCCATTAAAACCTCCGTTTTTAAAATTTAATTATACATGAAAACCATAAATGAGAAAATAGGATTAAATCATTATAGAATTGCTTTCAGTATGTCATTTTTTAATAATTCTATTTTTTGTAAGTCTGATAATTTTTCTCCCAATATATTTTTTACGTAAAAAAAATCTGCGACCATGTCACCTTTACTTCCTATTTTAGCAAATTTTATATCCAGATTATGTTCATGAAGTACCCTTGTTATGTCATATAGAAGTCCAATCTTGTCAAATGCATAAACTTGTACAACAGTAAAAAAGTCAGACTGTGAGTTGTCTATAATGACCTCAGGATCTTTGCTAACTTTATAACTTACACTATCTCGTTTGATAACACTTGATTTTCTTGCCAAGCGTTGCTTAATGTCCAAAACACCTTTGAGAGCATCTGATAAATCGCTTTCAACCTGTTGGCGCTTTTCTTGCAGTTTGAGTGGATCAGGGGGATATGTCAATTCAATTACGTCAACAGCAATCTTGTTAGCCCATGTGTATGCCCTTGCAGAAAGTATATTGAATCCGTTAAGTGTTAGTACTCCTGAAATTTTTGAAAACAAACCAGGATGATCTACCGTAACTATAGTAAATTCAAGAATTCCATCCCTTGAATAATCTTTCCAGCTTATAACAAGATTCGATTTGTTATTTTTTATAAGCGCATTGAGTTCCATTGCCATTTCAACGTGTAATTTAATCTCCCATGGAGGAGTCTCCAAAGAGTATCTAATTCCCATGGCTTGAAAAAATTCAATAAAGTTTTCTTCAGGTATAATCTCACTTAACAACTGCTTTGCAAAAGCCAAATTCTGCTGAGATGTTGCCATGATATCCTTGGAAGCCAAGTTCCCTCGTTCAAAGACGTGCAGGACTTTTATCAACAATTCTTGCACCAAATATTCTACCCATGAATCCCAGGACTTTGGGCCTGTTGATTTGCTGTCTGCCCAAGTTAAGAGGTAGAGCATCTTTGCTCTCTCAGGAGTCCCGATTGTTCTGGCACATTCCACAATAGTTTTCTCTTCATTTAAATTCTTACGTGTGGCAGTTTCAGCCATGAGAAGATGGTGCTTGATAAGAAAGCTTACTTCTTCAATGGTAGTGTTTTCAAAATTACCACGTTTTAGGAGGTTTTGAGCTTTTATAGCCCCAACAATTTCATGGGATTTTGAACCTTTTCCAATGTCATGTAAAAGTGCAGCCCAAAATAAAGGTTTTTTGTTTTCTATTTCATACATTATTGTTTGTTCAAAAATAGTTCCATATTTATCAATTTCACATAAAAATTTTAAAGTCTCCAATGAATGCTTTCCTACGGGATAGATGTGATATGTATCATATTGCACCAAATTTTTTACTTCATAAAATTCAGGCATTGCATAGTCTAAAATACCAATGTTTGCAAGTAATAAAATTTTTGAATATGCAGCATTTTCTGTTATTGTCTTATCAATATAATTCAAAATATTGGTAATATTCGTTGTATCACTAAAAATTAACTTGCCAAATTTTCGAATTAACTTAATTGAGTCAATGGAGATGAGGCCTTTGGTTTTTGCTGCTTTGTCAATCAGATTTTGGATTCCTTCTGGCGTTAGGTCTTCATTTATTTCTAATACATCTTTATATAGGACCTCTTTTTGGTTCTTATATGAGAAATTTGATTTATTAATCATTGTGGCAGAGATTGATTCTGCCAAGAAGCGTAAGGTTGACATATGATGGTGTAGTTCACCTAAAAATTTACCTGTGGAATTTGTTTCATTTTCTGAGTTGCCAAATATGCTTTTAGTTAATTTTTGTTGAAGTTCCATTCTGAGTGTATCGTTTTTTGTTTTGTAGAGTTGATGCAGAAAATTCCTTATTATTCCAATTTGGTCAACATGTGTTTTGATTTCAGAAAAGAAATCATTTTCATCAAAACTATTTATGTTTACAGGTGTTTTATGGAGCCCAAATAAAATCTTTCTTAGCCATAATACATGATGGTAATCTCTAAGACCTCCTATACCTTCTTTTAGATTTGGCTCTAATAAGTGCTGAGGTGAAGTGAATTTTTTTGATCTCTCTTCTGATATTTGATTTAGCTTGATAATATATTCTTCTTCATTTTTTGATAAAAGGTTTTGGAATTGATTAAGCAATGCTTCAAACACCTTCTTTTCACCTGCAATAAGCCTCATGTCAAGGAGCGAAGTAAATGTTTTTATATCTTTTAGGCATAATGTTATACAATCTTCAATTGTCCTTACTCCATGTCCAAGGTCAAATCCCATATCCCAAAGAGGTGTAAAAATGGACCTTGCCATGTTAGTTGCAAAGGGTGGTATCAAATCTTCATAGATTATTAGAAGATCAAGGTCAGAGTGCCAATAAAGCTCTTTTCTGCCATAACCTCCAACTGCTACCATTGCACATGGTACTTTTTTAAAGTTTTCATCGGAATAATAGACTTTGTTAAAAATTTTACAAACTAATTCATCCACTAATGGAGTTAAATGATATTGAAATTCATATAGAAGACCTCTTTTACTAAGATCTTGCCACAGGTTTTTCTTTATGATTTCTATGGATATCTTGTTTATTTGAGTAAAATATCTTTCCTCTTTACACATTTCAAAGCCCTTTTCTGTTGGTGAATTCTGTTTAATTTAGGTTGTCTTTTATAATAAGATAATTTTTGTAATTTTGGAAGGTGGGTTTTATAAAAAGGTTGATATGGGATGATAGTGTGCTATATGGTCAAAGGTTTAGGATATAACATTTAGATAGCTTTAGGAGGAAAAGGGTGGAATTTATAGATCTTAAAAGTCAACAAAAGATGATTAGAGATGAACTGGAAAAGAATATACGTAATGTGTTGGATCATGGTAAATATATAATGGGGCCAGAGGTATATGAGTTAGAGGAAAAGCTTTCTTTGTTTGTTGGGACAAAGTTTTCTTTAACTTGTAGCAGCGGGACTGATTCTTTGTTATTGGCTTTAATGTCTTACGGAATTGGCCCAGGAGATGCTGTGATTACAACACCTTTTACTTTTATTGCAACTGCTGAAGTAATTTCTTTATTGGGAGCTACTCCTGTATTTGTTGATATAGAGAAAGAAACATTTAATCTGGATCCTAAGTTGCTACCAAATGGTTTGATTCATGCTCAAAATAAAGGTTTAATCCCAAGGGCAATAATAACTGTTGATATATTTGGAGTTCCATGCAGGTATGATGAAATATTAGAGTTTGCAAAAAATAATAATTTGGTTGTCATTGAAGATGCTGCCCAGTCCTTTGGCGCCAAGTATAGGACAAAGAGGGCATGTTCTTTAGGAGATATTGGGTGTACTTCTTTTTTTCCTGCAAAACCACTTGGCGGTTATGGCGATGGAGGAGCTGTTTTCACAGATGATCCAGAAATCTTTGAGATTTTAAAATCTCTAAGGGTACACGGCCAAGGCAAGGATAAATACGAAAATTTGAGGATTGGCATAAACGGTAGGTTAGATACAATTCAAGCAGCGATTCTTCTTTGTAAGCTTAAGATATTTGAGGAAGAGCTTTTACTTAGAAACAAAGTTGCAGAGGCATATAAGACATTAATGAAAGAATATTGCCCTTGGGTTGTTCCTCAAAAAGTACCTGAAGATTCTATTTCTCCTTGGGCCCAATTTACCATAAGGTTTGAATCACAAGCACAAAGGGAAAAGGCAATGGGGGTGCTTAAGGCTAATGGCATTCCCACTGCTATCTATTATCCTATTCCATTACACCTCCAAAAGGCCTTTAAAGATTTAGGATACGGTGTTGGGTCTTTTCCTGTAGCTGAAGAGGTTTGTAAGGTGGTGTTGAGCCTACCAATGCACCCTTACTTAAAGGAAAGAGATCAGGAAAGGATTGTGAGGTTAATAGGTGAGGCTTTTTGAAGTTCTGTGTGATGCCACTTTTGTCCCTTTTGGCCATATGGAAGAAGGGGTATTGGTGCGCAGATTAAACCGATTTGTTGCAGAGGTAATACTTCCAGAAAGGGGATTGGTTTATGCCCATTGTCCAAACTCAGGCAGTATGCTCACATGCTCCGAGCCGGGTAGGAGGGTGTTTTTGAAAAACTCAGGGTCTGTAAGAAGAAGGTATCAGTTTACATGGGAGCTCATAGATATGGGTAGTTCTTTAGTTGGCATTGATACAAATATTCCCAATATACTTGTGTCTAAAGCCTTTAAGTTGGGTGTGTTCCCAGGTTATCAAGATTATAACATTGTACGAAGAGAGGTGAATATTGGTGATAGTAGACTTGATATGTGTGTGGAAAGTGCTGATGGAAAAGGCCCTAAACTATGGGTAGAGGTTAAGAATTGCACACTACTTAAGGGTAATACTGCCTATTTTCCAGATGCTAAGACAATTAGGGGACAGAAACATTTAAGACAATTAATTAACCTAAATAGGGCTGATATAAGTATTTTGGTGTTTGTAATACAAAGAGAAGAACCAGAAGATTTTTCTCCTGCTGACTTCATTGATCCTGAGTACGGGAAACTCTTAAGAGAGGCTATTGAATGTGGGGTTAAGGTGGTAGCTTTCAAATGTAAGGTAACCAAGGAATTTGTTTGCCTTCAACACACGGTTCCTGTAGTTGTGTAGCATTAAGCTCATTGTAAGTATTCAGTGGGATCATGTATGTTTGCTTCAAGGAATCCTTTTTTTCTAATTATACAGCTATCACAAAGGCCACAGGCTTTGCCCTCTGGAGATGGATCATAGCAAGAATGGGTAAGGGAGAGGTCAATTCCCAAAGAGTTTGCTTTTTTTATGATCTCTGCCTTTGTCATGTGAAGTAATGGAGCATGGATCTTAATTTTATTTTTACCTTCCACCGTAGCCTTTAAAGCAAGATTTGCCATAACTTCAAAGGCCTTTAGATATTCTTCCCTGCAATCGGGATATCCACTAAAGTCAATTTGGTTTGCGCCTATGAAGATGTCATAGGCACCCAATACTTCTCCATGTGCCAGTGCCAAACTTAAAAAAAGGGTGTTTCTTGCAGGGACATAGGTGGGCGGAATCTCTGAGTTGGTCAAAATATCCCTTCCCTTTGGCACAGGAAGATCTGAAATAAGAGAGGAGCCACCTAAAGATCTGAGGTCCAATTGAACCACCCGATGTTCCTTTACTCCCAATGCCTTTGCTATCTTTATTGCCGAATCCAATTCCTTTCTATGTCTTTGTCCATAGTCAATGGTTAAGGCATAAACGTCAAAA
>Ga0197142_1000101_pt1 | contig 71053 bp, 71 predicted proteins | sample GBS60_MetaG_FD_148614 | JGI IMG/M metagenome (GOLD analysis project Ga0197142, IMG submission 148614) | Sediment microbial communities from Great Boiling Springs, Gerlach, Nevada, United States - GBS 60_MetaG | ecosystem: Environmental > Aquatic > Thermal springs > Hot (42-90C) > Sediment... | reverse complement strand
CACCTTTTTGGTATTGAAAGGAAAAAGCCTTATCTCTCCTCGAAAAACTCTCAACCGGTTTTAATCGCACCTTTTTGGTATTGAAAGTGTAGATTTTATAGATGGAAATACAGAAAAAATAGATGTTTTAATCGCACCTTTTTGGTATTGAAAGTAGCAAACTCTTCCTTTGCGCCCTCCATTGAGCCCGACGTTTTAATCGCACCTTTTTGGTATTGAAAGAATTATTCTGAATTGCAACAGTATAAATTTTTGCAGGTTTTAATCGCACCTTTTTGGTATTGAAAGTTCTTGTGCAGGATCCGATTGCGTAAAGTATACAACAGGTTTTAATCGCACCTTTTTGGTATTGAAAGAACGTTAAATTTTGGGTTTCGTTTTCGTTACCGAAAGTTTTAATCGCACCTTTTTGGTATTGAAAGGAGGTCATAAAAGCGCATCACTTGCGACGCGTCTTAGCGTTTTAATCGCACCTTTTTGGTATTGAAAGCGGACGAAAGGTTCGTACGTAACGGACGCGGCGGCGGTTTTAATCGCACCTTTTTGGTATTGAAAGTACCGCATAAATGATGAAGTTTCTATCAATAAGATAGTTTTAATCGCACCTTTTTGGTATTGAAAGGTCTTTGACTTGTAAGGGGGTCTATCGGGCCTTCCCGGCGTTTTAATCGCACCTTTTTGGTATTGAAAGCTTGTAGCATACATCAGATCACCCACCTTTTCAAGGGTTTTAATCGCACCTTTTTGGTATTGAAAGCGCTCATCCAGGAAAGGCTAAGTCAGATAGAAGAGGTTTTAATCGCACCTTTTTGGTATTGAAAGAGCAAAGCGCGCTTAGGTTTTTTGGTCTATGACGATGGTTTTAATCGCACCTTTTTGGTATTGAAAGATGGAACCGGCTTGGGGCGAAGTGCTGCCGATCTTTGGTTTTAATCGCACCTTTTTGGTATTGAAAGTTCAACGCGGCTTACAGAAGGAGGCTCAGGCGGCTCGGTTTTAATCGCACCTTTTTGGTATTGAAACCAGCGCAATCTTTCGATCAGATTTGTTCATGCGACTGTTTTAATCGCACCTTTTTGGTATTGAAACCGCTAGAGTATGTAGATTGGCAAAAACGTTCTCGGAGAGTTTTAATCGCACCTTTTTGGTATTGAAACACTTAAATGTTTGTAAATCAAAATTTTGCATACTTTGTTTTAATCGCACCTTTTTGGTATTGAAAGATTGTTGTTCGTTTTGAAATATTTTACTCCGTAGATAAAGTTTTAATCGCACCTTTTTGGTATTGAAAGTTGGGCTTTCTAAGTCAGCTTGTAGGATGGCAGATCAGTTTTAATCGCACCTTTTTGGTATTGAAACAGAAGTATGGTATCTTCAAGCTCTTACTAAAGTATCTTTTTAGCCATATTTTATGTATTTTAATTCAGAGTGTATTTATTATGTTTAAATTTCCATATCTTTGTCAAATTTTTTAGTCTTTATTGCAAAATGTATTACTTTCTCCTTGAACCTGGAGTTTTTATGGCACAAGTGTTTATTGTCTGAATGATTCAGTTGCAATCTTGAGTGCTGCTTAAGTGCATGCTTATCCTCAATATGAGAGGATAATTGTGGGTAATGATAAGTGGGATACGCGGCGTGAGGGAAAGCGAGCTCCTGTGTTGGATCGACGCTGATCTTAGCGTTATGCTTTCTTCTAAACGGTTCTTTATCGTCATGGAAGATACTGAGCTCGGTGAAGTTTGGGATGGCCTTTTGAGATGCTCTTTTTAAGGTAGGCCGTCTGGGAATTGGCTTGCTGGCAGCTGTCAGGACGTTATGTGGTGCTATAACCTTAGGAGCTTTTTGCGGCTCATTTGGAAGCTCTTCGGGATCGATTTGCTGCATCTTCTGAAATGTTTGGTAAAGAAGGGTGCTCTCGGAAGCCGTGTCCTGCTCTTTTTTCATGGGGTGCATCGTGATGAGGTATGCCCCTAAACCCCAGCTGCGACGTAACTGCAGGGTATCTGCTTCGCCGTTAGGGGCCATAACATGTAGAATTTCTTTGGGGACTTGTACATGCTTACTGCGGATAAGGCCAAGTTTTATCCAGTGAGAGTACAGCTGACTTGTAAGCTTTATCGTCTGTTTAATATCAGACTTGTTATTTTGCGCAGTGCAGATGAAAGCGGCGACGTCAGAAAGCGTCCACCGTCGCATAGTCTGGTCTAGATGCATGCAGATGAGCTGGTAGAGTTCCAGGGCTATTTCGTCGCGTTTGGGGTTATACAAACGCAGTGGATCACTGACCATAGATCGCTTTTTAGGAGCAGCGCAGCGGCTCGTTTCGTTATACAAACGCAGCAGATCACTGACCATTTGATGGTGTTTATTGACTTTTGGGGCCTTTAATTCAAGCGTGTCGAAGTTGAGTGCGCCCTGCTTGCGCCATTTGGCGGCAACCTGATCATCGTGGCCTTCATCCCAGTGCCAATCCAGCGTGGAGCCATCTTCACCTTTAGACCATCGGGTCTTTTGCCAGGCCCGATAGTCCTGCTTATAGGTGCGTGCTGCAGGTCTATCCTTTAGCTTGGGATTCTGCTCCACCTGATGAAGCACTTCTTTACGTCGTTTGCTGAAGCGCTCGCGGAAAGCTTCTAGCCCCGGAATTCCAACAACGACGCGTGATCCTCTGATTTGCATGCTGGCATAGATCTTGTCACGCAACCGTTGACAGAGCTCTTGCAGGAGGAACCATTGTAAGAAGGCATCAGCTATGCGAGTTATTAAGCCCAGCATCAAATTTGAGTCGAGCGTGCGCCAACGGCCATCAGCGCAAGGAGCATTCGATTTAATGAAGATGTGACTGTGTAGATGAGGAGCGCCATCAGCGGCCGTCAGATGTATTTGATAAAGGGTAACGAGGCCAAGAGCCTTCATAGCACGCTTGCCGCCGGCACCAAGACGCACAATGGCCAGCTGCTCGATGGTTTCGATTACACGATGAATTGCCGTTTCAAAGGCTATGAGTACTGCCTCCCGGATATGCTTTTGATTGTGGGCCAATAAGAGCGAAACGCTCTTATCAGCGGTCATAATCAAGCCGTAAAAGTAGATCTTTTGATTTTTTCTAACAATTTGAATTTTTTTGTCCTTTACGGTCAAGTACTCCTGTACAAGCAAGTCCATAGCTGTACAGACATCCAGCTTTTGAGGGAGCCCTAGTAGCTGGGCACCCTTCCCAGCTGTGTATAGATACCTGAGCCGACTTTCTAGGGGAGGGGGTTGGTTTAAAGGGATCGGAGGAGCAAAGTATGACTTCAGGCGGCTCGCATCCTTTTTTGAATACAATTTCGTACGCATGATCGTTCGGTTTAAGTTTGGAACAACTGCTGTCTTATTTATAAGGACACAGCAAGCCCTTAGAATTGAAGAGGTATGGCCAAGAAATTTGGCAGAGGTGATTGAGGGGTAGCGTGCTGCCAATGGGGCATGGAGACCCTCTATGAGCTTTTGGTAATTCTCTTTTTTTGAGTGTTGCCAGGTAGTTTTGCTGATAGCGCACAGGCGGTGTGATGATGAGATTGGCGTGGATTCATGTTTTCTGTCCATAGAAAATGGATGTGAGGGACTGTCGGTAGAAAGCGACATCGGAGGGGCGAGCGCTTCCAATTTAAAGGTGGTTCTCTACGGTTGCGTTATATATGAGCACCTCCGCACCCTGGCCGAGAAGGTCAACCGCTTTCGGCGCGACTGCGACCATGCGTTGAGCCGGCGTAGCCCAGAAGTACCTAGCCGGTGGTGGCAGGTCTGCTGCCGACGGGCCGCTGCGGGTCGGCCTGTCGTATCGGCTAGGGGCAAGCTCCCGGCTTTAGCTGGGGGTAGTTGACTTTTTAGATAGATGATTACCTTTCTGAAGGGGGGCATCTATTCGCCTATGGAGGTGCGCGTTACCTGTGCCGCGCCGGCAGAGCAGGTCCGGCTGCTGCAAGGACCCGAGGGGACTGCGTTCGTAGAGGAGGCACTGCGGCAGGCGGCCGCAACCGAAACGGCGGTCTACATTCGGCAATAGCCCTGATGACTTCAGCCGACCGGTTCAAAGTGGGCCGTGAAATGACGGAGTCGCGGAGGCTCCCAAACGATCCGGTAGCCGGGCAGCCGGTCCTTTTCCTGGAGCAACAGCTCGAAGCACTCGATGATGTAGTCAAAGTGGCTTTGCGTGTAGACGCGACGCGGGATGGCCAGCCGCACCAGCTCCAGCGGAGCCGGCTGCTCGCTGCCGTCTATCCGACGACCGAACATAACCGAGCCGATCTCACAACTCCGAATGCCGCCGATCTCGTAAAGGGCTACGGCCAGCGCCTGACCTGGGTACTGGAGCGGAGGAATGTGCGGAAGGAGCTTGCCAGCATTCACATAGACGGCGTGCCCGCCTACCGGCTGCATGAGCGGCACTCCCATCCGTTCCAGGGCGCGGCCCAGATACTGCACTGAAGCGAATCGGTATTGCAGATAGTCTTCCTGGATCACTTCTTCCAGGCCGACGGCGATGGCCTCCAGGTCGCGTCCGGCCAGTCCGCCATAGGTCGGAAAGCCCTCGGTTAGAATCAGCAGGTTACGGGCTTCCAGGGCCCAGTCGTCGTTGTTAAGCGCCAGCCAGCCGCCAATGTTGGCAAAGGCATCCTTTTTGGCGCTCATGGTCATGCCGTCGGCGTAAGAGAACATCTCCCGCACAATGTCGCGAACGCTGCTTCCGGCATAGCCCGGCTCGCGCAGCTTGATGAAGTAGGCGTTTTCGGCAAAGCGGCAGGCGTCGAAAAATAGCGGCACGCCGTACTTCCGGCAAAGTTCGTGTGTGGTTCGAATGTTCTCCATCGAGACCGGCTGGCCGCCGCCTGCGTTGTTTGTGAGGGTGAGCATAACGAGCGGGACTTGATCCCGCTTTGTCCGCAGCAGTGCTTCAAGCCGGTCCAGATCGATATTCCCTTTGAAGGGGTAGCGGCTTTCGGGATCGCGGCCTTCCGGAATGACCAGGTCGAGCGCCTCGGCACCGGTAGCTTCAATGTTGGCGCGGGTCGTATCGAAATGTGTGTTGCTGGGAATGATGCGGCCGAAGCCGCCGACAATGCTGAACAAAATCTTTTCTGCGGCGCGTCCCTGATGCGTGGGGATGATGTGACGGAAAGGCATCAGTGCCCGTACGGCGGCTTCGAAGCGGTAGTAGGAGGGCGAGCCCGCGTAGCTTTCATCCCCGCGCATGAGGGCCGCCCATTGGGCATTGCTCATCGCCGAGGTGCCCGAGTCGGTGAGCAGGTCAATCAGCACGTCGTCGGCGTGCAAATTGAACAGGTTATAGTGGGCTTTGCGAATCAGCCGTCGGCGCTCCTCACGGGTGGTCATGCGCAGCGGCTCGACAACCTTAATGCGAAACGGCTCAATGATGGTACGCATGGCTTTAGAAAGTTTTTGACCGCATAGATGCCTTTCATGATACGACTATTCGGCCCTCCTTCGGCGGGCAAGACGATCACTACGAAGGCTCGGGCACGTAATGCGCCCAAGGAGAACTTGCTGGAGGCTGCCTATTAACATGTTCGCGAAGCGAAAAAGAAAAGCGGTGTCGATGTAATCGTGTTGCCGCTGGAGCGCAATGTTTCGGATGAGGACAAAGACCTTCATTCTTAAGAGAATCCGGAAAGCCATTCGTCGCAATCACCAGGACGTATCAGACATTTTATAGTAATAGACCGGCAAGGGAACGTTATTGGTGCCCCCTGCACACGCGGGATAGTCCACGACTAAAACACAGGGCGGGTAAAGCAGGGAAGATGAGCTCATGCACGCAGGGATTTTCTTAACCGCAAAAAGGCAGCAGCCGCAGCCGAAACGGTGCCCCGTATGCGCGCTAGAATTGACGCGGTCGCCGGAAAAATAGAGAAGATTGTTTGGAATCGCCCCTTTTGCCTGTCTCTATGGCAAGCGCTTGCTTTTCGATTTTCCCGTGCGGAATTGAGGCAGGAGAAAAGGGATCATTTGCTTACGGAATACTTAACAAGCGCCGCTTTTAAATGGGCTTCCAATCTTTACTAAATCAAACATGGCGGTCCGGACGGGACTCGAACCCGCGACCTCCGGCGTGACAGGCCGGCGTTCTGACCAACTGAACTACCGGACCCCAAAAGCGGCTTGCAAACTACTACGCTTTAAGCACCCAGGCAACAGTACGTCGTTGAAGCTTTTGCGGATTACCTGCTGGCTTAAAAGCAAGCCATACACGCCCTAATTGGGGTAAAGGTTTCACGGTAGAGCGTTAATCCGGTCGAATTGTAATGCGTGGGGTGTTGTCCTCTGAATTTTCAATCGGTTCAGGATTGGGCATAATCCAGGCTAAAATGAGATAAAGCACAATAAATGGAGCCCCGCTTGAGAAAATTGCGCCTAAAACAAAGGCAGCTCGGATCAAGGTAGGATCAACGCCAAGATATTCTGCGATACCGCCACACACGCCAGAAATCATCCGATCGCGCGACTTTCTTAGACGTTTTTTCTCTGACGGCGCTTTGGTAGAAGAGATCTTTTCAACAGAAGTATTTAGCGTAAGACGCGGCTCTTCAAAAACTTGACCTAAAGACTTCTTGTTCTTGGGAGATCGCTTGCGTCGTTGCTTTGGACGCGGCCGCCATGAGAGCACGCCCAGGCCGATAAGTATAATGAAAAGGCCGGCTACCCAGGGCAGAAAGCCTGCCAGCACACTTACATCTAAGCCTTCCCAGAAGCCGAGTTGTTGCAGTACATAGAGCGTTCCGATAACGAGAAGCAAGAGCCCTACCAGGGTGGGAAAATTCCATACCGACTCGCTGCGTTCAGCGGTTACTTCTTCTGCGAACAGTAGCCGTTCCAACTCTTCATCAGAAAGCTGTTCCAGCTCTAGGGAGCTAGTCGGATCGTTTTCTGAGCGCAAAAGCTGGTGTTGCGTATGGGTTGCCATAGGGCCCGGGGCGCTTGTGCTTTAGAAGGTCTTAGCGATTCTGTACGCATGAGCTTGTAGGAAGTTACGGTAGGCGAAGGATTTCGTGTTCTGTTACCAGAATGCGCATGGGGATGTCGTGCTGCTCCGGTGGGATGTAGTCAACCAGGCATGCTGCGTAGATTGGACAGATGGTGCAGGCAGCAAGGCCACGCAAAAAGGCGTCGTAATATCCCTTGCCGTAGCCCAGGCGATAGCCGTTGCGGCCGGCACCCAGGGCGGGCACAATCACAACTTCGAGCGCTTCGGGGGGAACGAAGAGGGTATTGTGGGGTTCTTGCAAGCCCCATGGGCCGGCGGCAAGCTGTGCCGTTGTCTGGAATCGTCGGGCTTCTAACTGGGGTGTGCCTGCTGCTGTGGATACCACGACGGGCAGTGCTACCTGCACCCCGCGTTCCCACAGCCAAAAGATCAGTGGACGCAAGTCGATTTCCCGACGGTCTACAAGCGGCCAGTAAAGCATTACGGTTTGGGCCTGAAGGAGCTCAGGGAGCTGCATCAGGTGATGGACAATAAGCTGGCTGTATGCCTGGTGGACTTCGGTACTTAGGCTTGCTCGAAACGCCCGGAAACGGGCTCGTAATTCAGCTTTGCGTTGGGCTTCTATCGTTGCCATCCAAAAAACCTTTGGCTTATGGAAGCTTCGTCTACATTTCCTGACCGGATTGCCGCCTTTGAGGCTTACCGGGAGCGCATGCATCGACGCATTTTGGAAAAAAACCACTTGGGCATCAAACGGTTCTTTCACTTAGATGAAAGGGCTTATCACGACGGTGCACTTGATCGGCGCACTAAAGAGCTTTTGGGGCTGGTTGCTTCGATGGTGCTGCGTTGCAACGAATGCATTGACTACCACCTGATTAATTGCGTGCAGTTGGGCATTAGCGATGAGGAGCTTGACGATGCCATGAACATTGCGCTTGTGGTAGGCGGATCGATTGTAATTCCTCATCTACGCCATGCTGTCGAAACTATCGACCTATTGCGCCGTCGTGAAAATCCTACGGAATAACGTGCATTGTGGGGAGCGGGCGTGATCCTGACGGCCGCTTGCGCGTTGCACATCGAACGTAAAAACACTATTTTTGCCTTCCTGCAAAGAGTGCAGGGGCTGTGCCATGTTTGAGAGTCTTACTGAAAAACTGGAAGCTGCGCTAAAGTCCGTTACCGGGCAGGGGCGTATTACGGAGCTCAACATTGCCGAGACGATGCGAGAGATCCGCCGTGCCCTGCTCGAGGCGGACGTTAACTATGAGGTGGCGCTGGAGTTTACCGAACGCGTCAAAGAAAAGGCGCTAGGCACCAAAGTTTTGGCTTCGGTTTCGCCGGGGCAGCAGCTTGTAAAAATTGTCTACGATGAGTTGGTGCGGTTGCTGGGTGCCGAGCAGGTTGAGGTTAAGCTGAGTCCTCAGCCGCCAACCATCATTTTGGTGGCGGGTTTGCAGGGTTCGGGTAAGACAACCTTTTGCGCAAAGCTGGCCTTTTACTTTAAAAAGAAGGGGAGAGCGCCGTTGTTGGCAGCTGCCGACGTTTACCGGCCAGCGGCTATCGAGCAGCTCAAAACTTTAGCTGCAGCCATTCCAGTGCCGGTCTATGCGCTTGAGGAAGAGGGGCGTGTAGTGCAGGATGCGGTTCGTGTAGCCCGCGAAGCTGTTGCGGAAGCGCGGCGCACAGCGCGGGATATCGTGATCATCGATACGGCCGGCCGCCTGCACATTGACGAAGCCATGATGCGGGAGGTCGAGCAGATCAAAGCGGCTGTTCGCCCGCATGAAATCCTGTTTGTTGTTGACAGCATGACCGGGCAGGATGCCGTCAATACAGCTAAAGCCTTTAATGAACGGCTGGACTTTGACGGCGTCGTGCTGACAAAACTTGACGGCGACACGCGTGGCGGCGCAGCCCTCTCGATCCGCTCGGTAGTCCAGAAGCCCATAAAATTTGCCTCAACCGGTGAAAAGCTTGATGCGCTTACGCCATTTTATCCAGATCGGATGGCGCAGCGCATCCTGGGCATGGGCGATGTGATTTCGCTTGTGGAGCGCGCCCAAGAGCAATATGATGCCCGGCAGGCTGAAAAACTCCAGCGTAAGCTACGCTCGGCTGATTTCAACCTGGAGGATTTTTACGAGCAGCTTCAGCGCATTAAAAAGATGGGCTCGCTTCGCGAGCTGGTCGGTATGATCCCTGGGCTTGGACGCCAAATTAAGGACGTGGAGGTAGACGAAGAGGCTTTTAAGCATATTGAAGCCATCATCTTGTCGATGACGCCGGAGGAACGTCGCCATCCGGAAATCATCGATGCCAGTCGCCGTCGGCGCATTGCGCGGGGGTGTGGCTTGGAGGTAAGCGACGTGAATCAACTCCTGCGTCAGTTCCAGGAAATGAAAAAGGTGATGAAGTCGATGTCCAAACTTATGAGCAAGGGGCGGGCTATTGACCTTCGGGCTTTTTTGGGTGGACGCATGTAACCGTTGAAAAATAAGCTAAATTAGAGCAATATGGCGGTCAAATTACGTTTGCGTCGATTGGGTCGGAAGAAGCTTCCAATTTTTGCCATTGTGGCAGCCGATGCGCGGGCACCCCGGGATGGCCGGTTTATTGAAGATCTGGGGCGCTACCTGCCTTTGGAGGAACCTTCGCGCGTGGAGTTGAAGCTGGATCGGGTGCTGTATTGGTTGGAAAAGGGGGCGCAGCCGACCGAGACAGTCGAGAGCCTCTTGCGGCGCGAAGGTGTTTTACTGGCGCTGCACTTGCGGCGTAAGGGAGCTTCTGAAGAGGAAATTCAAAAGGCGGTAGCCGAGCATCAGGCCCGTCGCTATGCCAAGCTGCAGGAGCAAGCTAAGGTGACTGCAGCCGATCGGAAGCGGGCTGCGCTGGAAGCCGAGCGGCAGCGTGTTGCTGCTTTAGAGGCTGAACAGGCGCGTAAGAAAGCGGAAGCAGAAGCGCAAGCGCGTAAGGCTGCCGAAGAGAAAGCTCAAGAGGAGACGGCCGAGGTGTCGGCCGGTAGCTCAGAGCCGGCTGCCGAATAGGATCGCAGCAAAGCCATGCCGACCAGTCCGGATGAACTGCTGCGCATGGGCTATGTCGTCCGGGCACATGGCGTTCGGGGGGCCTTTAAGGTGATTCCCGAAACCGACGATCCATCGCGCTTTGAAAAATTGGAAGTCGTCTACCTGGGACGCTCGTCCGCCGAGGCACGCCCTGTACGTGTGCAACAGGTGCAGTATCAGCCTACGCGCCGTGGTTTGCTGGTGCTGCTGCAGGTAGAGACGATTGTTGACCGAGATGCTGCCGAGGCGCTTCGGGGGCAAGGAGTGTATGCGCGTGCGGGCGATTTGCCTGCGTTAGAAGAAGGGGAGTTTTATTTACACGATTTGATTGGGCTACAGGTAGAAACCGAAGAGGGAGAAGTTGTGGGTACTGTGGCTGAAGTGCTGGAAATGCCTGCCCACTTAATTTATGTGGTTGAGCGACCAGGACGCCCCCAGGCGCTTATCCCTGGCGTTGAAGCCTTTGTAAGGGAGTTGGACTTTGAGCGTCGACGCCTGGTGGTGCGTTTAATTGAAGGGTTGTTGCCGTGACGGTTTTGGGGAGGAGGGATGATGCGTATCGATGTTGTGACCGCATTCCCCGACCTAGTTCGGGGACCTTTGGAATACAGTATTTTGCGCCGGGCCCGCATGCGAGGCTTGATAGATATCCGTGTGCATGATTTGCGTAACTACACCACAGACCGGCACCGGCAGATTGACGACTATCCGTACGGCGGCGGCAGCGGTATGGTGCTCAAGCCAGAGCCCATTTTTCGCTGCATTGAAGCTATTCAAGCTGAAGCCGCTAGCGAAGGTCACAGCGTCGACGAGGTGATCTACCTAACGCCCGATGGGCAGGTCTTTAACCAGGAATTGGCCAATCGGCTTTCGCTTTGCAAGCACTTAATTTTGCTTGCAGGGCACTACAAAGGGGTGGATCAGCGCGTGCGTGATGCGCTGATTACCCTGGAACTGTCTATTGGCGACTATGTGCTTAGCGGCGGTGAGCTGCCAGCGCTAGTAGTGATCGATGCAGTGGTGCGGTTGATCCCGGGCGTATTGGGTGATGCAGAATCCGCCCTCACCGATTCGTTTCAAGACGGCCTGCTGGACGCGCCGGTCTACACCCGTCCGGCAGTTTATCGGGGGATGGCCGTGCCTGAGGTGCTACTTTCAGGCGACCACAAGCGCATTGCTGCCTGGCGTGAAGCTCAACGCCTGCAGAAGACGCGTCAGCGTAGACCAGATTTGCTTGAGAAACTAGAGCTTACAATAAAAGACAATTAAACGGAGAACAGTCATGTCGGATGCGATAATTCGCCTGGTGGAGGCCACCCAACTTCGGGAAGACATTCCGGAGTTTGGCCCCGGCGACACAGTTAACGTACACGTACGCGTAATTGAAGGGGACAAAGAGCGCATTCAGCAATTTCAGGGAGTGGTTATCTCAATCCGCGGCAGCGGCGCGCGCAAGACGTTTACCGTTCGTAAAATTTCAAATGGCGTGGGTGTAGAGCGCATCTTTCCGATTAATTCGCCCAAGATTGCCAAGATTGAAGTTGTGCGTCGGGGACACGTGCGGCGCGCCAAGCTGTACTACATACGACAGCGTCAAGGAAAGGCTGCCCGCATTAAGGAGAAACGCTACGTGCCCGGTGAAGAACAATCAGAGGCCTAATGGAGCCCTGGCTACAGGCCGGCGTTTAAGATTTGGGGTTGGGCTAAGCAGACCGCCGACCGGAGGTGCCGGGCGGCGGTTTTTGTTGGCAGCAATCTCGAAGAAACTGATCAAAACGACGCTATGATACAATTAGCTATCTGGGATCTGCTGCCGGCAGAATTTTTCGTCTCGGGTTTGGCCTCGGGCGCTGTGCAGCTTCCTGTGTCGGTTACCCGTTGTCCAGCGCACCAGGCGCTTGAACTCCTGCTGGGCGGCGACGTAGAGGTCGCGTTGCTTCCTACGCTTGATGTGCTGTTGCACAACGACCAGGTCGATGCATTGCCTGCTGTAGCCCTTTCTTCCTGGAAACATCCCTATGCCCGTCTGGTGCTTCGCCAGGGGTTTTTGCAGGTGCAGGCGCTGGCCCTTGATCCACGTTACGCCCAGGAAGCTTTTATCGCGCAGGTCGTGCTAAAAGAGCACTACAACCAGACCCCACAACCCATAGCTTATGAACAGGCTACACGCGAAGAATTGCTGGCTGGCGATGAAGATGCTTGCCTGATTGTGGGTAACGAGGCCCCTACCTTGCAAACCCATGCCTTGGTACTCGATCTAGGTCAGGAATGGTACGAACTGGTAAATTACCCAATGGTTTGGGGCCTTTTTGCCGTGCGGAAAGGCGAGGGGTCTCCTACCCTAGTAAAGATGCTGCGTCGCTTAGCCAAAGCAGCTGAACTCCAGCGCGACGTATGGGCTCAAGCCCGTGAGACTGTCCCCGAGCTTCACGCGTACTTCCTGGAAAACTTGAGACTCCGCTTTGATGACCTGGTTATGGCGAGCTTGACCGAATTTCGCGAATACCTGTTCTATTTTCAGATTACCGACGAGGTCCCCGACCTGCCGCTTTACACCATTCCAGAGGACGAAGAAGACGAAGAGGAAGACGAAGACGAGGTGCCGCTGCTCTAATATGTCCTGATTCTATGGCTGACGCAATTAAACTCGTTGCTACCAACCGCAAGGCACGTCACGAGTATCACATCGAAGAGACCATCGAGGCAGGATTAGTGCTAAAGGGCACTGAGGTTAAATCGCTGCGCGAAGGTCGGGTGAATTTGCAAGATGCGTACTGCGCTCCGGAAAACGGAGAGCTGTATCTCTATAACTGCCACATTGCGCCTTATCGGCACACCGGAGCGCACGATAACCACGATCCCCTGCGGCCGCGTAAGCTGCTTATGCACCGGCGCGAAATTCTGCGCTGGACCCAAGCGGCGCAGCAGAAAGGCTATACCATTATTCCGCTAAGCATCTACTTCAAAAAAGGCAAGGCTAAGGTGGAGCTTGGTCTTGCTCGAGGGAAAAAACTCTACGATCGTCGGGCAGACATTGCCGAGCGTGAAGCCCGGCGACGCCTGGAACGGGTACTTAAAGGTCGTCGTGGATAAATCCAAAACTTCCGGAAGTTTTATGCCGTCCTTCCCTCCTGTAGAAGAACAACTGCGCCAGATTCGACGCGGCGTTGTCGAAATCATTCCAGAAGAGGCCCTGGTTGAAAAGCTTCGACGCTCTTATGAGACCGGTAGGCCGCTGGTAGTGAAATTGGGCTGTGATCCCAGCCGGCCAGACTTACATCTGGGGCATGCTGTTGTGCTGCGTAAGCTTAGGCAGTTTCAGGACCTAGGGCATCAGGCTGTGCTGATCATTGGCGACTTTACGGCCATGATCGGCGATCCAACAGGGCGCTCCAAAACGCGGCCGGCGCTAACGCTTGAAGAGACTCGGGCTAATGGCCGCACTTATTTTGAACAGGCAGCCAAGATTCTCGATCCAGAACGTACCCAGATCCGCTATAATTCCGAGTGGCTGGATCGGATGACCTTTCGGCAGGTGATCGAGCTGGCCGCTAAGTACACGGTGGCGCGCATGCTGGAGCGCGACGATTTTGAGAAACGCTACCGCATGGGCGAGCCCATCAGTATTCACGAGTTTCTCTATCCGCTGGCGCAGGCTATGGACTCCGTCGAAATCCAGGCCGACATCGAGCTGGGGGGTACCGACCAGCGCTTTAACCTGTTGGTAGGGCGCGACATTCAGCAGGCTTATGGCCAGGAGCCTCAGGTATGCCTGCTTATGCCCATCCTGGAAGGGACCGATGGGATCGAAAAAATGTCGAAGTCGCTGGGTAACTATATCGGCATTACGGAGCCGCCCGAGGAAATGTACGGCAAGCTGCTTTCAATCCCAGACCATCTCATTTATCGTTACTTCGAGTTGGCAACAGATGTCCCAACCGAAGTGCTTCCGGAAAAGCGGGCTTTTGCCGAACGTGATCCGCGCAATGCTAAACACGAACTGGCCTGGACGGTTGTTCGCATGTACCATGGCGTAGAAGCTGCTGATCGGGCACGTGCGCATTTTGAGCGAACGATTATCCGGGGTGAGGCTCCTGAAGACCTGGTCCCGTTCCGGCCGATACCCGATGAGGGTACGCGCATTGGGCTGCTCAACCTCATAACGCAGGCGGGGCTGGCCAGCTCTAACAGTGAAGCGCGGCGACTGGTACGGCAAAATGCGGTCTCGATCGATGGCGAGCGCGTAACCGATGAGCGTTTGGTGATCGATTTGGCGCAGCGGGCACCTTTTGTGCTGAAGGTGGGCAAGCGACGTTTTGCGCGAATCATTTGGGACGAAGCTGCTGCCCAGCAACCTGTTTAGACTATTCCCGAGGCGCAAAGCGGGCCTGAACGTGGGCATCCATCTGTTCAACCTTTTCGATCAGGGCCCGCTTATAAGCCAGCAGACGCTCCAGCAAGGCTGGGTCGGCTGTAGCCAGAATTTGCACTGCCAGTAAGGCGGCATTTTGGGCCTGTCCGATGGCCACCGTGGCTACAGGAACACCGCCGGGCATCTGAACGATCGAAAGCAAAGAGTCCTGGCCCTGGAGGTGTCGGGTGGGGATCGGTACACCAATAACGGGTAGGGGGGTAGCCGAGGCCAGCATGCCCGGTAGGTGAGCGGCGCCGCCAGCGCCGGCAATGAGTACTTTCAGGCCACGTAGGTGGGCTGTGCGGGCATATTCGAGCATATGATGGGGCGTGCGGTGCGCCGAGAGCACCCGAATCTCATAGGGCACTTCAAAGGCTTCCAGCACGTTTGTGGCTTCTTCCATGATGGGCAGGTCTGATTCACTGCCCATGGCAATTCCTACCAGTGGATTGGGCGAAGCAGGCATAGAACACCGAAGGTTACAGCCGTGTGGCAATGAGGGAGGCAGCGGTTTCAGCTCGGCGCCGCACTTCGTCGGCGTTGCAGCCGGTGGCCGTCACATGTCCCATTTTACGTCCCGGTCGTACAGTCGTTTTGCCGTACAAGTGGACAAAGACCCCCGGAATGCGCAGCGCCTCCGGGAGTCCGCTGAGATCAAGCTGATCGCTATGGCGTTGACCCAGAATGTTGACCATGACGGCTACCGGTTCTCGTAGCTCAGGGGAACCCAGGGGCCAGTCTAAGAGGGCACGTATGTGATTTTCGAACTGGGAGGTGTAGCAGCCTTCAATCGTGTAATGACCTGTGTTGTGTGGTCGTGGGGCCAATTCGTTAATCAGGATGCTCCCATCGGCCAGTTCAAACAGTTCCACCGCTGTAATGCCGACTCCTTCCACGGATTCGACGGCAGCACGTGCTATGCGTTGGGCTTCAGCAGCTACTGCGGCAGGTACTTCGGCAGGTGCTTGCACCAGATAGCAACGGTGGTCGCGTTGCTCGGTGTAGACTACGGGGTAGATTACTTCTTGACCGCTGGGGCTTCGAGCCACTAAAACAGCCAGTTCCCGTACAAACGGTACCCAAGCTTCTACCAGCAGGCCGTCTTCCTGGGCCAGACGTGTCCAGCCGCTGGCCAGCGCCTCTGGGGTATGGGCGGTGAAGTTGCCATAGCCGTCGTAAGAACCACGATAGCGCTTGAGTACAACGGGATAACCGAATTGCTCGGCAGCGGCCTGAGCCTCTTCCAACGTAGAACAACAAGCAAAGGCTGGAAGAGGTAGTCCAGCTTGGGCCAGCACACGCTTTTGCACGCCTTTGTCTCGAATATACTGGATTGTTTCAGCTTTGGGCCAGAGTACGGTGCCTTCAGGAAGGACGGCCTGCAACCGGTCGGCTGGTGCCCATTCGTTCTCGAGCGTGACTGCTGTGCAGCCTTCAGCAAACCGCCGCAATGTGGCTGGATTTTGCCAATCTCCCACAATGACTTCTCCGAGCGACTCGACCGAACCTGTAGGCTGAGGAACAAGAAAGCGTACTTGCAAACCCATACGCAGGGCAGCCATTGCGGTCATGCGGCCCAATTGGCCTCCACCGAGAATACCAATAATCGGGATGTGTGGGGATGGCATGGCTGCGGTTGTTCAAGGCGGTAACATGTGGAAGGCTGCCCAAAGATACAGGCATCTGCTACCCCAGGCAATCGGGTTTTTTCGAAGGGAATAGGAAAGTTAGCGCTGCGGCATTAAGGCGTTGGACGGAGCGAGCGCAGCAGCGCCTCCAGCTCTGCCTCATTCTGTATCAGTACCTGGCGGGCCTTGGACCCCTCGAAGGGGCCTACGATGCCGGCGGTCTCGAGCTGATCGATGATACGGGCCGCACGCGTGTAGCCGATCGAAAGGCGACGTTGCAAGAGCGAGACCGATCCCTGCTGGCTGCGTACAATGATTCGTGCAGCCTCTTCAAAAAGTTCATCGTAGGTTTCGCTTGCATCAGCTGCCGGTTCTTCTGCGCGGGCTTCTTCCACGAGAGGCAGCCAATAGGGGCCAAGCCCTGGCTGTTCGCCAATAAAGCGCGTGACACGCTCGACCTCATCGATCGAAACAAACGGCCCTTGGAGACGCACCAGTTGGCTTCCCATCATAAAGAGCATGTCCCCGTTTCCGAGCAGACCCTCAGCACCATTTTGATCGATGATCGTGCGCGAGTCAACCTTGGTTGCTACTTGGTAAGCAATGCGTGCAGGAAAATTGGCTTTAATTAGGCCTGTGATTACGTCTACAGAAGGACGCTGCGTAGCTAGTACGAGGTGGATCCCTACAGCGCGAGCCATCTGGGCTAAGCGAGCAATAGGTCCTTCAATGTCTTTGCCCGCAGTCATCATGAGGTCAGCCAGCTCGTCAATGACCACAACGATATAGGGCAGATGGCGATGACCTTCCTCGGCGGAGAGCAGGCCTTCCTTTAAACGTCGATTGTAGTCTTTGATGCTGCGTACACCGGCTTTGGAGAGCAGGTCGTAGCGCAACTCCATTTCGCGCTCGCAGCTTTTGAGCACGCCCAGCGCCTGCGACACATCGGTAATAATCGGTTCTTCAGCTCCTTCAGGCAACGCTAAAAAATGATCGACTATGGCTGCGTATTGCTGGAGTTCGATTTTTTTGGGGTCAATCATCACGAATTTGAGGTTCGCCGGATGGCAAGCGTAGAGCAGTCCGGTAATGAGCGCGTTGAGTCCGACGGATTTGCCCGAGCCGGTTGAGCCGGCAATCAGTAAATGGGGCAGGCGCGTGAGATCTTGAATGAACACTTCGCCCTCAATGGTTTTGCCTAAAGCAATGGGCAACTCCATCCGGGCATCGCGAAAGCGGGCTGTGCCGATAACATCGCGGATGCGCACCAGCTCTCGGCGCCGGTTGGGGATTTCTACGCCGATGGCCGATTTGCCTGGAATCGGTGCGATCATCCGGATGCCGGGGGCAGCCAGCGCCATGGCTAGGTCATCGGCCAACGCGGTAATTTTGCTAATCTTTACGCTCGGGGCTGGGGTGAGCTCGTAAAGCGTAACCGTAGGACCGACAATGGCATTGATGGAGGCGATCTGGATGTTGTAGGTGCTAAGTTTTTCTAATAGGGTGCGTTTGTTTTCTTCCAGTTCTTCGTAGTCGATAGCTCGTTCGGGTTGATCGGCTCCGTCGAGCAGCTCAAGCGAAGGAGGTTCGTAAGGAAAGGCGGCATTCAGGTTTTCGCGAGGGCGCTCGACGGGGTCGGCACGTTCTTCCTCGACGCGCTGACGAATGGTTAGCGCAGGCTCGGCAGCCGGGGCTGTATTGGGTACTTCTGGCGCTGGTATGGTGGGGGATTCGGTGCTTTGAAGCAACGTGCGCAGCAATTCATATCGAGGAATGGCTTCTGCGGGCGAAGCAGGAGGAGCTGGGGGTGGAGTAGGGCGTGGTGGCGTAGGTTCCGAAGTGGGTATCCGAGAGGGGGGCTCAGGGCGTTGGGCACGTTGGTGTTGCCGTTGCCGCCAGCGTTGGAGCAGTTGGGTATAGGTGTGGCCGATCAGGTGCTCGAGGCGATCAAACCAGCGCTGCAGGTCGTGGTCAATCAGGAGCAGGCTGATGCAGACAAATCCCAGCAGCAGCAGTAAGAACGAACCGATTGTGCCAAACAGCTGATGCATCCAGCCGGCCAGCGCAAGCCCCAGGCCACCACTCCAGGCATGCAGGTCGGTTTCAAAGACGACTGTCACCCAGCCAAAGCCAGCTGAAAGTAGGGGCATGAGCAGTAGCAGCAACCCAGAAAGCGATGCGAGCCTTCGTGCGTGGCGGCGTCGGAAGATCGCATATCCCCAAGCCAGCATTAAGCCTGTAAATAAGAGGGAGGGGTAGCCAAAAAGCTGAGCAACGAATACGTAGGCCAAGGCAGCGCCTACTAAGCCGAGCGCGTTTTCAGCGCGATTATTCCCAGGATCAAGGGCGGCTTGGAGCGAGAATCGGCGGGCTAAGGCGTTGTCGGTAGTATGATAGCTGATCAAGGCCAGCGTAAGCAGTAGGGCTAGCACCATTAGCGTCAACCCCAGCAGTTCACGCCGACGCTCGGGTGTGAAGCGTGGTTTGAGCTTTTCTTGCGTAGCCGTTTTTTTACGGCGGCGTTTTGAGGTTAAGGTTCCCATGCCTACAAGATAAGGCGGAAAGCGGCATAGAACCAGGACATGTACGCTGGCAATTAGGAAGTAGATTCAGCTAAATGGCCAGACCAGCGAATCAGCCGATTTTCCTGGTAATAAGGCAGAACGGGGAGGGTATCGAGTTGCAGGCAGTATTCCACATCGGCCCCGTAGCCTTTGGCAATGAGCCATCGGGCGTGGTTGCTTTGGCGTAGCGCTTCGGTTAGACGGTCGCGGTCATGTAGATACTGCGTTAGGGCAATATGGGCGGCATCACTGACCTGCTCAGGCTCTTGACCGTTCCAGAGTCGGTGGAGGATAAGGCCTGCGCAGAGCGTGTCGTCCAGTGTGACACGGTTATGCGTGCCTGCACAGATGATCGTAAGGTCTAAACCGGCTTCCCGAATAAACTGCACTACACGGTCAGCATTCAAAAAGCTGCCTACAATCAAATGTCGAGCTGCCCGGGCATTCCACAGCGCTCGGGTTCCGTTGGAGGTGTTGAGGATAATTGTTTTATCCTGCACCACATCGGCAGTGTATTCCAGGGGAGAGTTGCCCAGGTGGTAGCCATCAATGCGGTGGCCGTCGCGTTCCCCACCCAGTAGATAGGTGCTTGGGTCCAGGTTCATTGCGATTTTCCCAGCCTGATCCATGTCAGCTACCGGAATCACGGATCGGGCTCCATTGGCTAAGGCGGTGATAATGGTGGAAGAAGCACGTAGGACGTCGATCACCACAACCGTACGTCCCTCTACATCTTCTTCGGTTACATGACTACCAGTGAGAAAAACTTCGACGTTCATGCCAGTCTCTGCTTCCTGCTACACACCAGGGATGTCTGCGTAGTGCAGAATGCCTAAAATTTACGAATGACTGTCGGCCTTTTTTGAGGGTGACTTGGCTATTTTTTGTGAAGCGCTACAAAAGGAGGCCGGTGGACCCTTGCTGGAACGATATGCTGGCGAACTTGGACGCCCAGTTGATGGCCAGGCTCTGTATAGGTTGGATGATTGGGCACGTAGCCCAGTGCTATGCCTTGCTGGAGCACGGGAGAAAGGGTACCACTGGTGATGTGGCCCACTGGTGACCCTTGGGCATCGACAATCGTATAGCCAGCCCGCGGGATTCCTCGGTCTTCCAGTATTAAGCCGATCAATCGTCGGCGAGGTCCTTCGGCTCGGATGCGCTGGAGAGCTTCGCGGCCGATAAATGCCCCTTTTTCGAACTTAACAACCCAATCCAATCCGGCCTCGAGGGGGTTTATTGTGACATCCAGTTCGTGTCCATAGAGGCAGTATCCGGCCTCCAGGCGTAGCGTGTCGCGTGCGCCTAGGCCGGCTGGCTTAAGGCCCAGGGCATGTCCGGCCTCTAGCAGAGCATCCCAAACGGCGCCGGCTTGTTCGGCTTCGCAGTAGATTTCCAGACCGGGTTCCCCTGTATAGCCGGTGTGGGAAACTACAGCCCAACGGCAGCCTACAAAGGTTCCGGGTGGCATGACGTGAAAATGGTAGTAGCGAAGCGTCTCGGGTGTTAGCTCGGGCACCAGGCGACGGGCAATCTCAAAGGCATTTGGGCCTTGTAGCGCCAGTAGCGCAATGGCTTCCGATCGGTTTTCCAGGTGCGCGCCCATAGGATTATGCTCTTGCATCCAGGCAAAATCCTTTTCAATGTTGGCGGCGTTGACGACCAGCATGTAGGTTTCGGCATCGAATCGGTAGACCAGCAGGTCGTCTACAACACCACCTTCGGGCGTGCACATGACCGTGTAGAGGGCACGGCCATCATAGAGCCGGGCTGCATCGTTGGTAATCAAGTGCTGCACAAAGGCGAAGGCTTGTGAACCGCGAACAAAGATTTCACCCATGTGCGATACGTCGAACAAGCCAGCCGCCTGGCGCACAGCCAAATGCTCTTCGATGATGCTGGTATACTGAAGCGGCATTTCAAAGCCGCCAAAGCCTACCATGCGTGCTCCTAAAGCGACGTGGCGGCTGTAAAGGGGAGTGCGTTTGAGAGATGTTTCGGTCATACGTCTTAAGCTTCTTCGGGTTTGCGGGCTTCGATGTTGGCTTTGCGTAGCACCTGGCAGGCAAGGTCGGCATCGGCTTCGGTTGCGAAGCCTAGCCGAAAGGTACCTCCTGTACCTTCACGAACCTTCAGCAGCTCGATGTCTTGAATGTTGAGTCCGGCTTCGTAGAGGGCTTGGGTAATACGAAATAGAGCGCCGGGGCGGTCTTCGATGCGCACGTACACGTCGGCCAGTGGATGGAGAAAGCCTTTGCTGTCGCGTGGAATGCGCTCTCGAAGCTGGCGGGCTTGCTCGAAAGCTTCGCCTAAAGCCTCGGCGTCTTCCTCGATCAGACGGTTGCGTAGGCGTTGCAGGTTGGCTGCAAAATGTCCCAAGGCGTCCAGTAGCGGTCCTTCGTTGGCAAAGAGCACGTCGCGCCACAGGTCAAAAGGCGAGGAGGCAATACGGGTCATGTCCCGAAAGCCCCCTGCAGCTAGTCTGAAGAACGCATCCTCTCCTTTGCTTAGTTCTGCGGCGGTATTGACCAACAGCACCGCCAATAGCTGTGGCAGATGGCTGACGGCCGCGGCAATAGTATCATGGCGCGTGGCGTCGAGTATCAAAATGCGTGCGCCCAGTGCCCGAATGAGCTCAAGAAAATCTGCGTGCTGCGTTTGAAGTGTCTGGGTAGTAAGCGTACGGGGTGGGCAGAGTACGTAGGTGGCGTTTTCAAAAAGGAAGGGGTCGGCATTGGCCAAGCCACGCCGCTCGGAGCCTGCCATAGGATGGCCTCCGATAAAGGTGACGGTATCGGGCAGCAGGGCTTCGGCATGGGCTAAAATGGGTTGCTTTACTCCTCCTACGTCGGTCACCCGCGTGCCTGGTTGCAGATGTGGGCCGATTTCTTCGATAAGGTAGAGGATCCCTTGAAGCGGTGCAGCCAGCACCACCAGATCGGCTTGGGCAACGGCCTCGGCTACATCTTCACTGGTGGCATCGACAACGCCAAGTTCGCGGGCTTTGACCAGCACGTCGCGCCGATCGAAGGCTGTAAGGTGCAGTTCTGGCCGCGTGCGCTTCCAGGCCATAGCCAGTGAGCCTCCAATGAGTCCCAGACCACAAATGGTAATCCGCCGAATCATGGCGCTTAGAAGAACATCAGTTTCATACAGAAGACCGAGCCACCGGATTTAAGAAATTCGCTGGTATCGAGCTCGATCGGCTCAAATCCAGCAGCACGCAGCCGGGCAACTGTTTCTCGGCAGCCTTGCTGAATGAGCACGTGGCGACCATCCGGGCAGTGGGCATTGCAGGCCAGCAGCTCCCGCGCCTCGTGTTCAGGTACTTCGATGAGGTTAGGAATGTGCTGGCGGAGAAGGGCTAGGCTTTCTTCGTCAAAAGCGGCCGGTACGTACAGGGCCGACACCGCATCCAGCAGGCTAAGGCAGGTGTCCAGGTGGTAAAAGTCGGGGTCAACGAGTCGTAGGGCAAAGACAGGCACACCGAGTTGGCGACTGAGCCATTCATAGATAGCGCGGTCAGTGCGGAATCCATAGCCTCCCCAGAGCAAGGCATGGCCTGGGTGCCAGAGGGCATCCCCCATACCTTCAAAACTGCCAGGTACGGTTGCGGGAATTTCGGTCAGCGTGTAGCCTTGTTGTGCGAAGAAGTGGGCCAGGTGCGGCACTTCGTCGCGGCGCTGGGGTGCATGCATACGGCTCAGCACTACGCCGCGCGTGCCATCGGCGGTTTGGTAGGGTAGCGTTTGGTTGGCACAGAAGACCATATCCGGCAGGTTGGGCACGCCTTCGAGCGTGTAGACGGTAAAGCCCAACTGTTGGTACGTTTGCCGCAGGGTTTCCCACTGAGCCCGTGCGCGTTGGGGATCTACCTGTCCAATGTGCCCCTCCATGTGTGGATTAATCACGTAGACCACGTCGAAGTAGTCCGGCGTGACCATAAGTACCCGTCGGGGAGGCGGTAGAGGGGGGAGCGTTTCGATCGATATCAGCATGATTAGTCGCTTTCCAAGGGTTCTTTAGGGGGGGTAGCAGTCGGTGCGGTCGGGTCGATAATCTGTCTTGGAGGTAGCGTCTTTTCTTCTCGTACGTAGATGGTACGCCGGGGAAAGGGAATTTCGATACCCAGCGCATCAAAAGCCCGTTTGAGCCGCAGGCGTAAATCGCGTTCAGCTCGAAACTGTTCGCCTGGTCGGACTTGCACAGCTATGCGAACGGTAACAGCCGAGTCGGCAAAGTTAAGAATGGCCTGTACCTCAGGCTTTTCTTCCAGTAAGATCTCCCGGTTTGCCTGGGCCCATTCATGGGCTACGCGTTCAAGTACTGGAAGCACCGTATCCAGATCTTGCTCGTAAGCCAGGCCAACTTCGACGATAGCCCGCACAAAGCCGATGCTGCGGTTGCCAAAAATGCGCAGTTCTCCGGCAGGGATCATGAGCAGCTCGCCGTCAAACTTGCGTACCCGAATTAGCCGTACGCCGATATGTTCAACGGTGCCGATATCGTTGCCAATACGCACCAAGTCCCCCACATGAATAGTATCGTCAAAGAGCATAAAGACGCCGCTGATAACGTCACGCACAAGCGTCTGGGCACCAAAACCAATGGCTAATCCTGCCACGCCAGCTGTAGCCAATAGGGCACTAACGTTGATGCCTAGCTCACTCAAGATCATGATGAGGCCAATGGCCCATAGCGTGTAACGTGCTGTAGAGCTGAGCAAATTGGCAAGCGTAGCAGCCCGTTGGCGACGCGGATGAGTTAGCGGCAGATCGGCTACGCGCTGCATCCACCGTTGAACCACACGGTCGATGAGGCGTAAGCCGATGAGCACCAGCGCAACAATAAACAGCAGGTGCAGTAGCAGGCCGAGCAATTTCATCCAAAGAGCCGGATTTTTTAGCTCGGCCCAAAAAGTGGTGAGCGTCGCCACAACCTGCAGCGAATCCTGAGACAGCAAATCTTTTACTGTAAGGGAGTCTGCCTGCTGGGAGGATAGCATAGGTACGGAAGGGCTTCCAGGTCGCTCCCCAATCCCAAGCTTGGGGAGCCCTAATCTTACAGGTTAGGCCTTATTGGTTAGGGCAAGTAAACCGGGAAGTTCCTTGCCTTCTAAGAACTCGAGCATGGCCCCGCCACCGGTTGACACATGGCTGACCCGTTCGGCATAGCCTGCTTGCGTGATGGCTGCAACGGAGTCTCCACCGCCAACGACGGTTAGGGCACCGCGGTCGGTGGCCTCGGCCAGCGCTTCGGCAATGGCAAAAGTCCCTTTGGCAAAGTTGGGCATTTCAAAAACGCCCATGGGACCATTCCAGACCACCGTACGGGCAGCCAGAATTTCTTCGCGGTAGCGGTTGATGGTCTGGGGCCCAATGTCCAAGCCCATGAGACCTTCTGGAATGTCGCCGGCTACTACGTGTGCTGGAGCTTCATTGGAAAACTCCGGAGCCACCACGTGGTCGATGGGGAGCAGAATTTTGCCTGCGGCTTGTTCATAGAGGGTTCGGGCTTCTTCGAGCCGGTCGTCTTCTACGCGCGAGGCGCCTACTTGGTGGCCCAGCGCTTTAAGGAACGTATAGCTCATCGCACCGCCAATAAGTAGCCGATCGACACGGGGAAGTAGGTTCTGGATGACGCCGATTTTATCGGAGACTTTGGCACCGCCCAGGATGGCCACGAACGGATGTTCGGGATGGTCCAGCAATCGGCTTAGGTATTCCACTTCGCGCTTCATGAGGTAGCCCATAGCGGCCTGCTTGACGTAATGGGCTACGCCTTCCGTAGAAGCATGGGCGCGGTGGGCCGAACCAAAGGCGTCGTTGATGTACACGTCGGCCAGTTCGGCCAGCTGGCGAGCCAACTCAGGATCGTTTTTCGTCTCGCCTGGATGGAAGCGGGTGTTTTCCAATAGGAGTACACCCCCTTCGGGCATGCTGTGGATGGCTTGGCGTACGGCCTCACCCACAATGTTGCTCACAAAGCGTACGCGCACGCCCAGGAGTTCTTCCAAGCGCCGAGCAACAGGAGCCAGGCTGTACTTAGGATCTGGCTGGCCTTTGGGCCGACCTAAATGGCTCATCAGAATTACCTTGCCTCCGGCTTGAATGATTGCCCGCAGCGTAGGGAGCGCCTCGCGAATGCGGGTGTCGTCGGCAACGACTAGATTGCCGCTGGCGTCTTCTTTAAGTGGAACGTTAAAGTCGACCCGGACCAGCACGCGCTTGCCTTTGAGGTTCAGGTCATCCAGCGTGAGCTTTTTGAGCGTCGACATGGTCGGGGGTGGTTGATCCAAAGGGTGCATGAAAAAGGGAGAACGAAAGGATATTCCTTTCGCCCTCCCCGAAGGAGGTTTGGGCAGCCTACATACATCAGGCAGGCTCGGCTACGGCCATAAGTTTGCCTACCAAATCAACCGTCCGGCATGCATAACCCCACTCGTTGTCGTACCAGCCTACAACTTTAACCATGTTGCCACTGATGACCATGGTCGATAGGCTGTCGAAGATGCATGAGTGAGGATTGTGAATGATATCGGACGACACGATAGGATCTTCTGTATATTGCAGAATCCCTTTGAGGTCGTTTTCGGCTGCCTTGCGGAAAGCGGCGTTCACCTCTTCAATGGTGACTTCGCGTTCGAGTTCGGCCGTAAAATCGGTAACAGAACCATCGGGTACAGGCACGCGAAGCGCAAAGCCGTCGAGTTTGCCTTTTAGGTGAGGCAGCACAAGGCCAACCGCTTTGGCGGCTCCGGTTGTGGTAGGGATGATCGAAACGGCTGCTGCCCGAGCGCGCCGCAGGTCGCTGTGTGGCGCATCTTGCAGGCGCTGGTCAGCTGTGTAGGCGTGTACGGTAAGCATAAAGCCGCGCCGCACGCCAAAGGCTTCGTCCAGCACCTTAACCATGGGAGCCAAGCAGTTGGTGGTACAGCTCGCATTGGAGACCACCTGCTCTTTGCCGGTTAGCGTGTGGTCGTTGACCCCAATTACAATTGTAGCATCCACTTCGCCCTTGGCCGGTGCCGAGATAATTACTTTTTTGGCGCCTGCCTCCAGGTGTTGCGCAGCTTTTTCACGTGAGCGGAACACGCCGGTCGACTCAATGACCACATCGCATTCCAGCTCGCCCCATGGCAAATTTTTGGGGTCTTTTTCGCTAAAGACCCGGAAGCGATCTCCGTTAACGATAAGTTCATCACCTTCTGCACGCACCTCACCAGGGAAAACGCCATGCACCGAGTCGTATTTAAACAGATGGGCCAGGGTAGCAGCGTCGGTCAGATCGTTTACGCCGACCACATCGAACTGGTCGGTCAAGTTACGCTCCAGAATGGACCGCAAAACCAGACGCCCAATGCGACCAAAACCATTAATGCCCAGTTTGATGGCCATAGTACTGTTCTCCGTTACTGGTTTTAGGAGTGCTTTCTATAGCTTACGTCTAAGGCATCCCCTTAGGCGAGGGGACCAAAAGGAATTTAAGGAAAATCTGAGTAAAAAGCCTATGAGCAATTGGGGAAACGTTCTGAATAACCGGCGTTGAAGCAGCGGTCTTCAATCGTGATTTAAACCCTGTTTGCTTCATGAACGTTACGACGCGTATCGTTTCTGCCGAAAAAAAGGCGGCGCGTGGAGATGCCGTCATTACGCTTTATGCACGCTGGCTGGATTTTTATCATCGGTGGCGTAGGTATTTTTATCTTGCGCTGGCTGCTGTGGCTGTGCTCTTAGGAGGCGTAATGGGGTATACCTATTATCTCCGACATCAGGAGCAACAAGCACAGCAGCTTTTGGGACAGGTGTTGCCACTCTATGAGCAGGGCAAGTATCGCGAAGCACTCGATGGGGCCCAGAATATGCAGGGCTTGCTGGCAATCGCACGTTCCTATGGGAATACCGATGCCGGAAATTTGGCCCGTTTCTATGCGGCGGATGCGCTCTACCGCTTAGGAGACTATGAGCAAGCGCGTGCGCTCTGGGCTGCCTTTAAGACCGATGATCCCATGTTGGCGGCATCGGCGCTGGCAGGCCAAGCAGCTGTTTATGAAAATCAAGGCGAGCGCGCGCGTGCAGCTGAACTCTATCGCCGAGCGGCCGAACGTTACGCGAATCCGGTGTCCACGCCGCAGTATCTGTTGCAGGCTGGACGTAACTATGAGGCTGCCGGCAACTACGCCGAAGCCCAAAAAATGTATGAGACGCTGCGTACGCGCTACGCGGAGTCAGCCCAGGCTGCTGAAGCAGAGATTGCCCTAGCGCGGGTTGCTGCACGTGCCGCACAAGCTCGCTAAAGAGTACGTACGATGGCCACAATTCTGGTGGTCGACGACGAGCGCAGCATCCGACGTACGCTGCGCGAAATCCTGGAGTACGAAGGCTACGCCGTCGAAGAGGCCGTCGATGGCGAAGAAGCTTTGCAAAAGCTCCGGGAAGGGCGTTATGACCTCGTCTTGCTTGACATCAAGATGCCGCGCCGCGACGGAATGGAGGTGCTGCGCGCGTTATCCGAGGAGCTCCCGGAGCTTCCGGTTGTGATGATCTCTGGTCACGGCACCATTGACACGGCCGTCGAGGCGACCCGTTTGGGCGCGTTTGACTTTATCGAGAAGCCGCCTGATCTGAACCGGCTATTGCTGACGGTGCGCAATGCCCTGGAGCGTGGCCAGCTTCAGACCGAAAACCGGCGCATCCGGCAAGTGCTTACCGAACGCTGGGAGGGGGAGCTAACACCTATTCTGGGAGAAAGCCCGGCTATTAAACAGGTAATTGAGACGATTCACCGGGTGGCACCTACCGAAGCCCGAGTGTTGATTACAGGCGAGCCAGGCACCGGAAAAGAACTGGTGGCACGTTGGATTCATCACCTTTCGGCGCGGCGCGATGGCCCCATGGTGGAGGTCAACTGTGCTGCGATTCCTGGTGAACTTATCGAAAGCGAGCTATTTGGTCACGAAAAAGGCTCTTTTACGGGGGCTACACGTTTGCGTATTGGCAAGTTTGAGCAGGCGCATGGGGGTACGCTGTTTCTGGACGAAATTGGCGATATGAGCCTGGCTGCCCAGGCTAAAGTGCTGCGGGCGCTGCAAGAAAATCGCATTCAACGGGTAGGAGGAGAGCGCACCATACCGGTCGACGTACGCGTCATCGCGGCCACCAATAAGGACCTCTGGAAACTCGTCGAAGAGCAAAAATTCCGAGAAGACCTTTACCACCGCCTGAGCGTTATCTTGATTCACGTGCCGCCATTGCGTGAACGTCGCAGCGATATCCCAATTATTGCACGTTTTGCGTTGGAGCGTCTGGCTCGGCGGAATGGCATGCCCCCAAAGGCTTTTGAGCCTGCTGCACTGGAGCAATTGCAGCGCTACGAATGGCGTGGCAACGTGCGAGAACTCTACAATGTGGTTGAACGTCTGCTTATCTTGAGTGAAGGACCCACAATTACGGCGCGCGATGTAATGCGCTACGTGCACCCTGGCAGTGGGACCAGCTCGGGTTCCCTTCATGAACTGCTGGAGCGCTATCCGACCTTTGCGGCCTTTCGCGACGCTGCAGAGAAGCTCTTTTTAGAGCATAAGCTGCGTGAATTTGGCTGGAACGTCAGCAAAACCGCTGAGGCAATTGGTATTCAGCGCTCCCATCTGTACAACAAGCTCACCAAATACGGTATCCAGCGCGAAGCCTGAGCTGTCTGCCATGCCGCTCCTTGAAGTGATTGACCTGTGGAAAAGTTATCCAACCGGCAGCGGCGGGCGCCTAGAAGTGCTGCAAGGCGTTGAGCTAAGCGTTGCTGCAGGCGAAGTGGTAGCCATTGTTGGCGAAAGCGGCACGGGCAAAAGCACCCTGTTACATCTACTCGGAGCCCTTGACCGCCCTGATCGCGGAGAAGTACGCTACCATGGTGAAAACATCTTCGACAAAGACGATGAAGCTCTGGCCACGTTTCGCAACCGGACCATAGGCTTTGTCTTTCAGTTTCATCATTTACTACCTGAATTTACAGCGCTGGAGAATGTGGCCATGCCTGCCCTGATTCAAGGCTATCGGCTACGCGAGGTGCGGCAACGGGCGCTGGAACTGCTGGCCCTGTTAGGGCTGGCCGATCGCGCCGACTTTCGACCTTCGATGCTTTCCGGTGGCGAGCAGCAGCGTGTGGCCGTCGCCCGCGCCCTTATGAACCGACCTGCCGTCGTATTGGCCGACGAGCCCACCGGTAACCTGGATGTCCGCACCGCAGATACCCTGCACCGCGAAATACTGCGCCTGAGCCGCGAAGTGGGCCAGACGTTCATTATCGCTACGCACAACTTGTCGCTGGCCGCTTTGGCCGACCGCGTGTTACGCCTGGAGCAAGGTCGCTTAATCCCCGAAGCCGTATCCCCCTCTGAACGATAAAGCAGGCCGCGCGTACAATGGGATAGTTAAAAACGCTAGGCGCCATGTCCGAAGCAGTAATTCTGGATCCGGAAATCGGTTACGTCGATGTTCCTGTTGACCCTTCTATAGATTTGGTTGCCGAAATTAACCGGCTACGCCGGGAAAAAAATGCCATCATCTTAGCCCATTATTACCAGGATCCTGTCATTCAGGACCTGGCCGATTACATTGGGGATTCCCTGGGCCTATCACGCAAAGCTGCTGAAACAGACGCTGATCTGATCGTTTTTGCAGGGGTGCACTTCATGGCCGAAACGGCCAAAATTCTCAACCCGGATAAAAAGGTGGTCATCCCTGACCTGAATGCGGGCTGTTCGCTGGCCGATAGCTGCCCAGCCGATGCGTTTGCCGCTTTTAAGGCCCAGTATCCTGACCATATTGTGATTTCGTACATCAACTGCTCGGCAGCAGTAAAGGCCCTTAGCGACATTATTTGCACTTCTTCGAATGCCGAACACATTATCCGGCAAATTCCTCCTGAGCAACCTATTCTTTTTGCCCCTGACCGCAATCTGGGGCGCTACCTGATGCGCAAGACCGGGCGGCATATGGTGCTATGGGACGGGGTGTGCATCGTGCATGAGACCTTCAGTGAAAAGAAAATCCTGCAACTCAAAGCCCGCTATCCTGAAGCCCTGGTGTTGGCGCACCCAGAGTGTGAAGAGGCGGTGCTGCAACATGCGGACTTTATTGGTTCAACCTCGGCTATTCGGCGCTTTGCCCGCGAAAGCCCCCACACGGTCTTTATTGTAGCTACTGAGGAGGGCATCTTGCATCAGATGCGTAAAGATTGCCCCCAGAAAACGTTTATTCCGGCTCCGCCCGATACCGGTTGCAATTGTAGCCAGTGCCCGCACATGCGGTTGCATACGCTCGAAAAGCTCTATCTGGCATTACGTTATGAGCAACCGGAAGTCACGTTAGCGGAATCACTTCGACTCCAGGCTCTGCGGCCTATTCAGCGTATGCTGGAAATGAGCCGGGAGGTTGCCTAAAGCCACTTACAGCGTCCACCGCAGGCCGATCAGAGACTCAAAGCGGCGTTGGGGAAGATAGCGTGCAGTGCCATCGGGGGCATCAGGCAAGCGTTCAAACGTATAGCGTGCTTGCATAAGGAGCCAGAGCGGACGGGCTAGGAGATAGTGAGTTTCAAAAAATAGCCAGCTTTGCGCACCCATTGGCTGAAAAAGGGCCCACAGATCGCTTAGTCCGCTGCGACTGAGGCCTGTTTGCAGCTGGAGCTCGTGGGTGCGCAGAAACAGCCGAAAATGAAATGTGCTGAGCCGCTGCGAGCCGTAGTGCTGTCGGAAAAAGTACCATAGCTCAAAACCTTGCGGAAAAAGCAAATGCACTTCTGTAAAGAAACCATTGCCCCCTCTGGCTTCAGGTAGGCTGACTCCGACATAGCGGAGCACATTGGGGTAGGCAGCTGGATCAAGAATGCGTGCGCGCAGATTTTGCACGGGGTAAAAAACGCCAATATAACCCGGCAAGAAAGACTTGCCGTCATAATCGAGCCCAATCCGAAGCTGAAAAGCCATAAGGTCAACCAAATTAGGGCTTTGGAGCGCAGCACCTAGGCGCAGGCCAGAACCGTAGCGTCGGTAGTGGGCTAGGCTGAAGAAAGGAACCAAAGCTGGCGTTTCTGTGGGTAGAAGATTGAGTGCAAGGTCTGCATTTACGGCTTCCAGCAAAGCAGATCGATGCAGTGCGGGGTCACGTACGTAGCTTAGGCCGAGCACCAGGGAGCGGAAGCGACTGGCCTGAGCCCAGAAAAAAGGGCGAAAGGCCAGTCGCACTCCAGCAAGAGCTTGGCAGCACACATCTGTGGCAAAGGCCTCAACATCCAGCGCCGCCGTTGACCAAGCCGTCTCCAGTCCTATAGTACGTTCGTCCCAGGCTGTAGCAGTATTTAAAAAATCCACTACGTGGCCTGTACCCAACCGCGTGCGGTTTAGAGGACCTAAGCGGAGGTAGAAAGAGCGGTTAGGTGCAGGATGATAGCGAATAAAGTCAACTAGGCGTAGCACATCATAAAACTCGTCAAAGTCAGCCGTATAGGTGCCGTAAAGGCCTGTACGAAAGGTAGCATCCAGGCGACTACGCCACGAACGGGTGACAAACTGCAGCCGGCTGCGCGTGCTTAGACGCCATTGGGGACCGATTAATGAAAGTCCACCCCAGCCTTCTACGGTGTGGCTTCGTCGCCACCAAACGTACGCCGTTTGCTCGGCAGGGTCGTTTGCCGAGCCCCAATGCGTTACTGAGAGTAGTCCTTGGGCATGCAGGAAATTCAATGGAATAAAAAGAAGCAAACTGCAGAGTGCTAACCGCATGGTAAGGCCCGTAGAAGGTTTGCGGGCATGACTTGAAAATACGGATTTATCAGGTGCCGAGAGGACTTTGGAAACCCACATCGGTTTGTGCTCATTAGGCTTTACGCTGACTATTGTAAAGCTGGTTGCATGAAGATGGAACGATTACCCTTATTTCCGCTTGGCGTAGTGCTTTATCCGGGTGAGCGCCTACCTCTCCATATTTTTGAGCCCCGGTATCAAGATCTGGTTCGCAACTGTTTAGCTCGGGATATGCCGTTTGGGATTGTACTGGCTGAAGAAGGTCGTCTGGCGCGTGTGGGGTCGACGGCCCGCATTACGCGGATTCTGGCCCGCTATGCAGACGGCCGTATAGATATTCTGGTGACAGGCGAAGAGCGGTTTCGCATCGTGCAGCTCTATTCGGACCAACCGTATTTGACTGCCGAGGTGGAGCGTATTGTTGAGCCTTTTGAAGCACCGCAACCCGCACTGCGGGAACGGCTTATTACGCAGCATATGCGATTGCTGGAGCTGGTTGGCCAGACTGTGCGGCCTACGCTTTACCAGGATGTGCGCTATCTCTCGTATGTCGTAGCGGCCAATGCCGGTTTGACCCTGAAGCAGCAACAAGAAGTGCTGGAACTGCTTACTGAAAACGAGCGCCTTGCCTATCTTGTAGCCCATCTGGAACGGTTGCTTCCACAGGTAGAACAGATGGAAGCAATGCGTCGGCGTATTCAATCGAATGGGCATTTTCCACACAAGCCTTCTTCATGATGTACTGCTATGCCTAAAATTGGACTCTATACGCTACATGCAGTAGAGACGGGACGATTTCGGCTTGATGGAGGCGCGATGTTTGGGATTGTTCCTAAGCCGCTCTGGGAGCGTTATGCTCCGGCTGATGAGCGCAACCGCATTGTGCTTAATATGCGGTGCCTGCTGCTGGAGAGCAGCGACCGTCTAGTTCTGATTGACAATGGGCTGGGGGATGCGTTCGATGCCAAGTTCCAAGAGCTGTATGCTGTAGATTACGACTACGCCGAGCTGCATCGCTCGCTGCGGGCTTTAGGCTTTTCGGCAGCCGACATTACCGATGTGTTGCTGACGCATCTGCACTTCGATCACTGCGGGGGGAGCACGCGACGCGGCCTGAATGGACAAGAGATCGCGTTTCCGAATGCCACCTTTTATGTGCAGAAGCGTCACTGGTCATGGGCTAGACAGCCTAATTTGCGGGAACGGGCATCGTTTTTGCAAGACAAACTAAGCCTACTGGAGGCGTCGGGTCAGCTTCAGCTCTTAAATGGTCCAGATGAAGTGCTTCCGGGCGTTTTCGTGGAAGTAGTCAATGGACATACCGAAGCGCAGCAGCTTGTTCGGGTCACAGGTCCGGAGGGCACCCTAGTATTTGTAGCCGACCTGATTCCGACGGTAGCGCACGTGCGACCACTGTGGAACATGGGATACGACATTCGGCCGCTAGTGACGATTGAAGAAAAGCTGGCCTTTTTGGAGCGGGCTGTAACGCAAGGATGGCAGTTGTTTTTTGAGCATGATCCTGAGGTCGCAGTCGTAAGTCTGCAACGTTCGGAGCAAGGCATTGTGGCGGTGCATCCACGTTCGTTGGAGGAGGTTTTTTGACGATGGAAACGTCCCCAGTACGCGTGCTCCTGGTGGCCGACGATGCTGCCCCTCAAGTACATCAAACACTTGAGGCCTGTGGGCTTCAGATTGAGCAATGTGCTGCAGCCCTACTGCCTGGGCGGCTTGAAGAAGCTGCGTGGCAAGGGATTGTTTTAGGAAGCATGTCGGAGGCTGCGCTGTTGAGCTGCCTTCGACAGCTTCGGGCACATCCGAGGCCACTTCCCGTATTGCTGCTGTTTTCTCAAGAACTTTCCGGTCTAGTTGCTTCCTTAGCAGCCGAAGGTAGACTGCAGGTAGCTTTGCCTAGTCAAACTGAAACGCTTCGCACCTGGGCTCAGGCTTTAACGACACGCGCGCAGCTGACAGTTGAGGAGCGGCTCAAATGGCTCCGACAAGAACTTTCCCGGCTTAATCATGACCTAAAGAATCCGCTTGCGATTATTGCCGGTAATGCCCAGTTTATGCAAGAGTTGCTGCGCCTGTCGAGTGATCCATCTGACTGGGCAGGACCGGTAACCGACATTTTGGAGGCTTGCGAACGCATGAATGCATTATTGCAACGGCTGGGTACCTTGCGCGATGCTCTGCTGGACGCCTAAAGCATTTTTTCATGGATTTCGGTCCAGGGTGCAAGGGAACCGGGGTAGAAGGGTTCCGTAAAAGGCGCCAACTGATTGTTCTTACCAGCTCATCCAGAAGGGTGGAGGGAACAGGCCCTGTGAAACCCTGGCAACCGCCCTCCTGATCGTCGGGAGACGACAGCAGGGAAAGGTGCCAATTCCTGCCTCGCGCGACCGCGAGGAGAGATGAGCTGTTCCGGCCGGCTAAGCCGCGCAGTGAACAGTGTAGCCTCTTCCGCAGGTCGTTGAGCGGGAGAGGTTTTTTTATAGGCCTCTCGGGCGTGCGGGTGCAGTAATGGAAGCTGGTAGCCTCAAAAAACCCTCGTTAAGCCACTGCATGCCGTATGCCTAATGCCTCGTTGAATCGTTCACTGCGCTTTGAGACGCTGCAAGTGCACGCAGGCCAAGAGCCAGATCCCACTACTGGAGCGCGTGCCGTGCCTATTTATGCCTCGACCTCCTTTGTTTTCAAGGATGCTGATCATGCTGCACGCCTTTTTGCCCTTCAGGAGTTCGGAAATATCTATTCCCGAATTATGAATCCCACCACCGACGTTTTCGAGCGTCGGGTGGCGGCCTTGGAAGGCGGCGTGGCTGCCTTGGCAACTTCCAGTGGACAAGCTGCGCAGTTTCTGGCATTGACAACGCTGGCCGAGGCAGGTGACAACATCGTCTCGACGAGTTATCTCTACGGCGGGACCTACAACCAGTTTAAAGTTTCTTTTCCCCGCATCGGCATCGAGGTACGCTTTGCCAAAGGAGACGACCCGGATTCTATTGAGCGGCTCATTGACGAGCGTACCAAAGCGGTGTACGTCGAAACGATCGGCAATCCCCGTTTTAACATTCCTGATTTTGAACGCCTTGCTGAAATAGCGCACCGCCATGGCGTTCCTCTGGTGGTGGACAATACTTTCGGGGCTTGTGGCTATCTATGCCGTCCCATTGACTATGGTGCTGATATTGTGCTGCATTCGGCCACAAAGTGGATCGGCGGCCACGGCACAACGATCGGCGGTGTGATTGTAGATGCAGGAACGTTTCCCTGGAATAATGGACGTTTCCCTTCTTTTACTGAGCCTTCGCCGGGCTATCATGGCATGAGCTTTTGGGAGACGTTTGGGCCGCAGGGGGTGTTGGGGGTGAATGTGGCCTTTATCCTTCGGGCAAGGGTTGAAGGTATGCGCGATTTTGGCCCCTGCCCGAATCCGTTTGGCTCGTTTTTGCTGCTACAAGGGTTAGAGACGCTTTCCCTACGCGTGCAGCGCAGTTGTGACAATGCCCTGGAGCTGGCGCGCTGGTTGCGCGAACAACCTGAAGTGACTTGGGTCAGCTATCCTGGGCTGGAAGATCATCCCTATCACGAGCGGGCTAAAAAGTACCTGCGTAACGGCTTTGGTGCGGTATTGGCCTTCGGACTTCAGGGAGGCTATGAAGCCGGGCGGGCTTTTGTGAGCAACGTGCGTCTGGCCAGCTTGCTGGCAAACGTAGGCGATGCCAAGACGCTGGTCATTCATCCTGCTTCAACAACGCATCAGCAGCTGACGGCCGAAGAGCAATTGGCTGCTGGCGTAACGCCCGATATGGTGCGCGTATCGGTCGGTATTGAACATATCGACGATATTAAGGAAGACTTCGCGCAGGCACTGGCGCAGTGTTCCTTAGCCCAAGCTGCCTAAGCGTTTACCCATGACGCAAACTTTTGTGCTCCCGGAATTCACCCTCGAAAGCGGGGTGGTGCTTCGCCAGGTACCGGTAGCCTACCGGATCTGGGGACATCTGAACCGGGAAGGCACCAACGCCCTGGTCATCTGTCATGCCCTGACCGGTAGTGCAGATGTCGATCAGTGGTGGGGGGATCTGTTGGGGCCAGGAAAGGCCTTCGATACGAATCGGTTTTTTGTGGTGTGTGCCAACGTGCTAGGCTCACCCTATGGGACGGCTTCGCCGCTTACCTTCAATCCGGCTACAGGCCGTCCCTATGGACCTGAATTCCCCCTGGTGACCATTCGCGACACGGTGCGTCTGCATCGATGTCTACTGGAGCACCTGGGGGTGCAACAGGTAGCTGTGGTGGTGGGAGGATCGATGGGCGGTATGCAAGTGCTGGAATGGGCGTTTTTCGGGGAGTATGTGCGGGCCATCATTCCGATTGCGGTAGGTGGGCGTCACTCTGCCTGGTGTATTGCCTGGAGCGAAGCCCAGCGTCAGGCTATCTATGCTGATCCACGTTGGCAAGGGGGGCACTATGATCCGAATGATCCACCTGTGCAGGGGTTGGCTACAGCCCGCATGATGGCGATGATCTCCTACCGCTCCTACCAATCTTTTGAGGCCCGCTTTGGCCGGCGCCGTATGGTACGGGACACCGAAGAGCTCTTTGCCGTCGAAAGCTACCTGCACTACCAAGGAGAAAAACTGGTGCGGCGTTTCGACGCCAACTGCTACGTGCGGCTAACCCAAAAAATGGATTCGCACGACGTTTCGCGGGGCAGAGGACCCTATCCCGAAGTACTGGCTGAAATCCGTCAACCGGCTCTGGTGGTAGGCATTGACTCGGATGTGCTGTATCCGCTGGTAGAACAGGAAGAACTGGTTAACCACCTGCCCAATGCCTCCCTTTACGTGCTGCATTCCCCGCATGGGCATGATGCTTTTTTAATCGAGACCAAAATCCTCAACGAAGTCTTGCGCGAATGGATCTCCACAACCCTTTCCGAGCAGGCCTGGAGCACGCCGCAAGTGCGGAGCGAAACAGCGGCCTGAAAGTGCTAAAATTTGGTGGGACCTCAGTAGGCTCCCCGGAAATGATTGCCCGGGCAGCGCAGCTAATTGCCCGAGCTGCTGCAACCCATCGGATTGTGGTGGTTGTCTCTGCTGCAGCTGGTGTGACCAACACGCTCGTAGCTGCCTGCGAGGCTCTTGAAGCAGGGACGTTAGACATAGAAACGCTTGTGGCTTCACTGCGGCAAACGCATCGTGCACTGGCTGCAGGGCTAACTGATTTCCCTGCGCTACGGCAAGGCTACATGTCCACGCTCGAGGCGGAGCTCAAGCGCTTGCAAACCGCACTTGAAGCTGCCCAGACTGCAGCGGATTCGGCCTGGCGAGATGAGGTGCTGGCTGCCGGTGAGCGCTTAATGGCTCCCCTGCTGGCTGCTACCCTAAGGGCTTGTGGGCTTTCGGCGTTTGCGCAAGATGCTACAGCACTGCTACTGACTGATCGCGTGCATGGCGCAGCTACCGTTGATTTGGAGGCTTCGCGGGTACGCATCGTCTCCTGGTTTGCGCGACTTAGTCCGCAAAGCGTGCCGGTTGTAACCGGCTTTATTGGCGCAACGCCTGAAGGACACACAACCACACTTGGGCGCGGGGGGAGCGACTATTCGGCGGCCGTATTGGCAGCCCTACTGAAGGCGGATTTGCTAGAACGCTGGACCGATGTGGACGGCCTTTATACCGAAGATCCGCGCAAAAACCCGCAAGCCGAGCATTACGACGTGCTGGTGCTCGAAGAAGCTCGAGCCTGGAATCAGGCCGGCCGGCTGGGGATGCACCGTAAAGCCCTCGACCCGCTGGTAGCCGCAGGCATTCCAGTGCATATCCGTTCAACGCTTGCACCAGAGCGGCCCGGTACCTGGTTGATTCCAGCACGCTCTCCACAAGTGCTTGTAGTATAATACGTTGTCTTAAAAAGAATCAGCTTATTTCAGTAGCCATGACCCCCAAAAAGTTTCGCGTAGGTATTCTGGGCGCTACAGGCGCCGTAGGCCAGAAGTTTGTCGAACTCTTGGCCGATCATCCTTGGTTTGAGATTGCGGTGCTGGCTGCCTCTGACCGTTCGGCCGGCAAACCATATCGCGAAGCGGCAAACTGGATCGGCAATCGGCCTATCCCGCCTCAGATAGCTGAACAGAAAGTGGTCCCCATTTCGACTGAGCTAGATTGTGACTTTGTGTTTTCTGGTCTAAGTGCCGATGTGGCCGGTGAGATCGAACTCATGCTGGCTGAGGCTGGCTATCCCGTGATTTCCAACGCCCGAAACTACCGGATGCGGGATGACGTGCCGCTACTCATTCCGGAGATTAACCCGACCCACACCGCCCTAATTGAGCGCCAGCCCTGGAAAGCGAACGGTGGCTTTATCGTCACCAATCCCAACTGCTCCACGGTAGGCTTAGTGTGTGCGCTGTATCCGCTGATTCAGGCTTTTGGAGTCGAGCAAGTACACGTGACCACCTTGCAGGCGCTCTCCGGTGCTGGTTATCCGGGCGTACCTTCACTGGATGCTACGGCCAACGTGATTCCCTTTATCAGCGGTGAGGAAGAAAAAATGGCCACCGAGCCGCGAAAGATCCTGGGTCGTTTGGTAGACGGTCGCGTAGAACCAGCAACTTTGCGCATCAGCGCCCAGTGCAACCGCGTGCCTGTTCTCGAAGGACATCTGGAGTGCATTTCCGTCAAGCTAAGCCAGCCTGCTTCGGTAGAAGCCGTAGGGGAGGTCCTGCGTTCTTTCCGGAGTCCAATTGCTGATCTTCAGTTGCCAACAGCGCCAGCGCAGTTGCTTAAAGTCTTTGATGAGCCGCATTTTCCACAGCCGCGTCGGCATGCTGAGCTGGGAAGGGGTATGACAGTGTCCGTGGGACGCATTCGTCCCTGTGAGGTGTTTGATGTGAAGTTTGTCGCACTGGTGCACAACACAATTCGTGGTGCAGCCGGTGGGGCCGTGCTTAACGCTGAGCTGCTTGTTCGCCAGGGCTACCTGAAACCTCGCCGGGCACCTGTCGTAGCCGAGGCCTGAGCAAGGCCATCGGAGAGAAAGTATGCAAGAGGTATCGGTGCGGCCAGCAAGCTGGCACGATGCTGCGGCCGTGGAGGAACTTTGGTGCCGCTTGCTGGAGGAACAGGCGGCGCTGGACGCGCTTTTTACACCGGCCGAAGATGCCCGGCGTCGCTGGCGCAACGATTTTGCGCTTTGGGTTCGGGATCGCGTGTATCGCATTTATGTTGCCGATCGGCAGGGGGAGGTTGTGGGTTTTATTTCCGCGCACCAATGGAGCCCCCCGCCCATTTACCGGCAGGAACTGGAGGTGTATATCGACGAGCTTTACGTGCTGCCCAACTATCGTCGCCTTGGTATCGGGAGCCGTCTGGTTGCAGCAGTGTGTGCTTGGGCAGAGCAGCTTGGAGTGCAACGCTTGCGTTTAGGTGTTTTGGCCGCCAACCAGGCAGGCCTTCGTTTTTGGGCCAAACAGCAGGCTCGCCCCTTTGCAGTGACGCTTACGATCCCTTTGCGGGATTTTCAAGCACGTAAGTCGGAAACCTAGAGCCGCCTTTTCGCGATAAAAGTGAGGACTTGAGGGGTTGACAGGAGGAGCACAGTTTGCGTATTCTACTAAGGCCATAAGCGGAAGTAGCTCAGCTGGTAGAGCGTCTGCTTGCCATGCAGAAGGTCGCGGGTTCGAGTCCCGTCTTCCGCTCTGAGCCGGCTGCCTCTGGTAGCCGGCTTTTTTATTGGTCATGGACAGCTACTGGCAGGTGGCGGTGGCGTTGCCAGCGCACCCGGTCTCCTTCTACAAGCCCATAAGTATCTGCAAAGCCGGCCGGCACTTCGACTACAAACTGGGCAGGATAGCGCGAGGAGATGTTTTCCGTTGAATAGGGACGGGTATACTTGGCAATGGAGACGATCTGAGAGTCGGCGTTTACAAAAATAATGTCCAGCGACAATGGCGTATTGGCCATCCAAAAGCCCTGGATTGCTTCGCGATCGAAAATAAACAACATGCCGCTGCGTTCAGGCAGCGTATAGCGCTCCATAAGACCGCGCTGGCGCGCCGAGTCGGTTTCGGCAATCTCAATTTTAATGGTAACCAGCGTGTCCTGGTTACGCAAAAAAGCCAACGTACCGTCTTCTCGAAAAGGAATCATGCGGCCTGTAAGGGAAGGTGTAGGCGGCGCATTGCGTCTACAGCCCATCAGCAAAAGCCCAAGGACACAAATAAACCCGATGCGAAACATAATTTTCCTTGCAAGGTGCTACCCGGCTAAGTTCAAGTCATAGCAATATATGAATTCTTTCGATGAGATTGACGTTGAACGGTTAAAGCAGCGAGAGATAGCGGTTTGGGAAGCCCTGGTGCGCGAAGAGAGTCCGCGGCTGTTTCAATTTCTGCTGCGGTTCTTACAGGATGAAGAAGAGGCCCGTAATGTCATGCAGGAAGCATTCCTGCAGGCCTTTCAGCAAATCGACACCTTCCGAGGAGCGTCGCGCCTGACCACCTGGCTCTACGGTATCGCCCTTAACCAGGCGCAGTTGCTACTGCGGAAAAAGCGTCGCTCTGAGACCTTGGGTGAAACCGATTTGGACCGGTTGCAGCCAGCTTTTTCGCGCGGCATGTACCTCCACCACTATCGCCCTTGCCGCCTGATGTGCTGACCGAACGGGAGGAACTGCGTCAACTGGTTCGGGAGGCTATTGACCGGCTTCCGGACAACTATCGGGAAATTATCCTGCTCTGCGACATTGAAGAGCTTTCTACCAAAGAGGTGGCCCGGCTGCTGAACCTGAGCGAAGGCGCCATACGGGTACGGTTGCATCGGGCTCGGCAAGCACTGCGGGCGCTTCTTAGTCCGCACATTGAAAAGGAAGACCTATGAAACAGTGGCTGCAGAAATGGCTGGGCCGGCAGCGGCTCACCTGTGAAGACGTGAATCGGTTTCTGGCCGCCTACCTGGACGGCGCACTGGACGCCCGAACGCAGGAAGCTTTCGAGGTCCACTTGCGGACCTGCGCGGACTGCCAGGCCTACCTGGACCAGTACCGCAAGACGATCGAACTGGCCAAGAAGGCTAAAGAGACGCCGCCCGTTCCTGAAGCGCTGATCGAGCAAACACTGGCTTTTCTACGCGAGCGCCTCGCGCAGAAGTAGCCGCTTCAGGGTTGATTTTTCCTACCAAGGCCGCTCGTTGGAGGAGGCGCTGAAGCTTATCTTCGTTCGTTAACGGGAACGTACGGACGATGCGTAGGTCCTTGATAAATCTGGCGTGGCCGGTAGATGCGCGTGTCGGGATCTTCGCGCATTTCTTTCCATTGGGCTATCCAACCGGGAAGCCGTCCCATCGCAAAGAGTACCGTGTACATGTTGGTCGGAATCCCCATGGCCCGGTAGAGGATGCCGCTGTAGAAGTCTACGTTGGGGTACAGCTTGCGCTCGATGAAGTATTCATCTTGAAGGGCTGCGGCCTCAAGTTTTTGAGCAATTTCCAAAAGCGGATCATTAATGCCCATTTCGGCAAAAACCTGATCCACGAGCTTTTTGATCAGTCGAGCTCGGGGGTCGAAGTTTTTGTAGACGCGATGTCCAAAACCCATTAGGCGGAAGGGATCGTTGGGGTCTTTCGCACGGGCAAGGTATTTTTGGTAGTTATTCCCATCTTGATGGATCATTTCCAGCATTTGAATAACCGCTTGATTGGCTCCCCCATGCAAGGGGCCGGAGAGGGCGCTGATGCCTGCCGAAATCGAAGCAAACAGATCGGCGCCACTACTGCCCACCATACGCACCGTCGACGTGCTGCAGTTCTGCTCGTGGTCGGCGTGCAGGATGAGGAGAACGTCGAGTACTTTTTCAAAAAGAGGAGGTACTTCGTAGGGTTCCGAGGGTACGGCAAACATCATGTGCAGAAAATCAGCCGTGTAGCTTAGATCGTTACGGGGATACACGTAGGGCTGGCCGATCGATTTTTTGTAGGAAAAGGCGGCGATGGTCTTCAACTTGGCCAGCAGTCGAATCATGTTGAGCTCGGTAATTTCTGGGTCAGTCGAGTCTGGATAGTAAGTCGATAGCGAAGCCACCATAGCCGACAGTACGCTCATCGGGTGCGCGCTAGGCGGATACCCCTCAAAAAATTTTTTCATGTCTTCGTGGAGCAGGCTGTGGCGGGTAAGCCGGTACTGAAACTGCTCCAACTGCTCCTGCGTGGGCAGCTCGCCGTAGAGAAGCAGATAGCTGACCTCTACAAATGAGGAGTGTTCGACCAGGTCTTCAATGCTGTAGCCGCGGTAGCGGAGCACGCCTGCTTCCCCGTCGATGAAGGTGATGGTGCTCTGGCAGGAGCCTGTATTTGCCAGCCCTGGATCGTAGGTGATATAGCCGGTCTGACGCCGCAAGGCACGAATGTCAAGGGCGCGTTCGCCTTCTGTGCCTACAATAACCGGCAACTCTACCGTCGTATCCTCAAGCAAGAGTTTTGCAGTCGGCATAGGTGGCTTAGGGCTTTCGATAAACCGTTTAAGGATTTAGAGACAAAAAAGGGCTTCAACCCTAAAGAAGTTACGCCTTAAGCGGCCCAGTGACCAGTCTGCTTCGTTAGAAGCGTACGAAAAATGCGTAAGGACTTACTTAGCAGACAAGGTTCAGCAAATAAAAAAAGGGTGCATTTGCACCCTCTTTAACCCAGTGGAGCCAGCCGGATTCGAACCGGCGACCTCTACAATGCCATTGTAGCGCTCTACCAACTGAGCTATGGCCCCAACGCGTTTGGTGGAACGCAATCTTACAAAAAAAGCTCCGCACGCGTCAATAGCCCTTGTAGATCATGCTGCGCTTTTCATTAGGCCTTGAATTGAAGCGCTTTCAGCGATTTAATGTGCCTTTTAAACGGCGAGACGTTGTCTTTGTTGTAAATTCCAGGCTTACGATTTTGAGTTATAACCTAACGGTAGCGCACATACGATGGCTTTTGCACGCCCGGTTCGGGTGCACAAGTTTGGGGGCACCTCGGTGGCTAATGCCGAACGCATTCGCAAGGCTGTTTCGCTTATCCAGGCTGAGCCCCGTACGGTACGCCTTGTGGTAGTGGTCTCGGCGTTAGGTGGGGTAACCGACCAGTTGCTTTCGTGTATTGAGGCGGCTGTAGCCCGTACAGGTACCCATGGCGCAATTTTGGAAAGTTTGCGCCAGCGCCATCAGGAGGTTCTGGAAGCCCTGGTCGCCTCAGCCGAGCGGCCTGCCTTAGAGGCCCAGCTTCAGGCCCATTGGCAGGCGCTCACCGAACTCCTCGATGGCCTGTATCTTTTGCGCGAATGCACACCCCGAACGCGGGATGCTATTATCAGCTTTGGCGAACGGCTTTCGACGCCGCTTGTGGCCGCTGCTCTTCGGGCAGCTGGCACGCCAGCCATTGCTTTAGAGGCAACCGAACTTATCCGCACCGATGATACGTTTGGAGAAGCAAACGTTGATTTTGAAACAACGAATCGGCTGATTCAAGAGCGGCTGGCAGCCATTCCCGAAGATCACATCGCAGTTGTAACCGGCTTTATTGGCGCTACGCCAGAGGGGGTGACGACCACGCTAGGACGCTCGGGCAGCGACTATACGGCTACTATTCTGGGCGGTGCCTTAGCAGCAGAGCTGGTGGTGATTTGGACTGACGTCGACGGGGTGCTTTCGGCCGATCCGCGTTTAGTCCCGGAAGCTTTTGTGCTACCGCATCTGAGCTACCGCGAAGCTGCCGAGATGGCCTATTTTGGGGCTAAGGTGCTTCATCCCCGTACCATGCGGCCGCTACAGGCTTTGCAGATCCCGTTGCGCATCAAAAACTCCTTCAATCCGGAAGCCCCTGGTACGTTGATTACGGCAGAGGCCCCGCCGCCTCCAGGGCACGTACGCGCGATCACGGCTATCAGGGATGTAACCGTGCTTATGCTCGAAGGTACAGGCATGATGGGAGCACCTGGGATTGCGGCTCGGGCTTTTGCAGCACTTGCCGAACACAAGATCAATGTGTTTCTGATCTCGCAAGCCTCCAGCGAGCAGAGCCTCTGCCTGGGTGTGCGGGCTACCGATGCCGAGGTCGCTCTAGAAACCCTTCGGAGCACGTTTGCCTATGAGCTCGAAACAGGTCGCATCAGTCGAATTTACGAGGTGCCCTCCTGTTCGATTGTTTCGGCCGTAGGAGACCGCATGCGACACCAGCCCGGACTGGCCGGTCGTATGTTTTCGGCTCTGGGTCAGGCTAATGTAAACGTGCTGGCTATTGCTCAAGGAGCAGCAGAAACAAACATTTCGGCCGTTGTGGCGCAGCGCGACGCGCAGCGGGCAGTGCAAGCCCTGCATGAAACGTTTATCCTGCGCACGATGCGGGCTCATCTGTTCTTGATCGGGGCTGGTGTGATCGGCGGGGCTCTACTGGACATGCTGGCCCGGCAGGTAGATTACCTGCGCACGCAGGAAGGGCTGGAGCTTAAGCTGGCCGGACTGGCCACGCTCGAACGTATGCTCTGGCAGCCTGCAGGGGTCCCCTGGAACGAAGCCCGAGAGCGACTACGCACCGAGGGCGAACCCATGAACCTGGACCAACTGATTCACCTTCTGACCAGCGAGCGTCCACGCCGTCTTGTTGTAGTCGACGCTACCGCCTCGGAAGAAATTGCCCGACGCTATCCTGAGCTGCTCAGTGCAGGGGTGGCTATCGTAACGCCTAACAAACGGGCTAATACGCTTTCGTACGATTTCTACCAGCAATTACGCGAAATTGCCCGTGAGCGGCGCATTCCGTATCGTTACGAAACCACCGTTGGAGCCGGCCTTCCCGTGATTTCTACGCTGCAGGACCTGCTTCTGGCGGGTGACCACGTGCACCGTATTGAGGGAGTATTTTCAGGCACCCTGGCCTATCTCTTTAACCAAATGGCCGAGGGGGTGCAGTTTTCGCAGGCTCTACAGGAGGCCCGGAAGGCAGGATATACAGAGCCCGATCCACGCGACGACCTTTCGGGTGAAGATGTGGCCCGAAAGCTGCTCATTCTGGCGCGTGAGCTGGGCCTGAAGGTCGAGCGAAGCGACGTAGAGGTGGCGCCACTGGTGCCTGATGCCTTGCGGGAGGTGCCGTTGGAGACTTTCTGGCAGCAGCTGGCCGCCTACGACGCCTACTGGAAAGCGCAGGTCGAAGCTGCACGTCGCGAAGGACGTCGACTGCACTATATTGGACGCATCGAAAACGGCCGGCTTAGGGTTGGAGTGCAGGCCGTTGGGCCTGAGTCGCCATTTTACAACTTGCAGGGAACCGATAACCTGATTGCGTACACGACGGCATACTACTGCCGCACGCCGCTGGTTGTCCGTGGTCCAGGCGCTGGACCCCAGGTCACAGCGGCCGGTATTGTATCGGACCTGCGACGCGCATTGGAGCAGATGCGTTAAGGGGTGCGCCAGAGGGTAACCAGCGTGCTGAGAAAAGCGGTGTACAGGGCACTGCCCAGCCAAAGCGCGGTAATCATAAACGAGGTGCGCGTTTCAGCCGCCAGCGCAAGCAGCGCGACCAACAGGCCGTTATGGACTAAGGCAAGCACGAAGCCTCCCATAAATGCCTGTCCCAGCGTAGGACGCAGGTTTTCGCGTTCTCCGACTGCAAAAGAGCCGATCAAAAAGCCAGTAAGGCTTTTGACAAAGGTGTGAAGTCCCCAGCTGTCGAGCAATGCATCCAGTAATAGACCACTGAAAAAACCTCCGACTAACCCTATGCGTCTTCCGTAGTACAAACCCAGATAGGCTACAAAAAGCAACACGCCATCCGGATAGGCCCCCCAGAGGCGCATGCGGTTAAGCAGTAGCCATTGCAGGAGAACAACCCCCACACCGATAAATGTCAGCCGCAGCAGGCGCGTCAGCCATGGGGTAGAGGGGGAGAGGGTGGTCATAGCATCTTAGGGGCTGGCATGCAGGGCGCGCACCATCTGATCGATAGCTTGTACCACACGAGGGGCAGGCAGCGTATAGTTGTTGGCCATAAAGGCAAAGGCAACGGTACGCCCATCGGCGGTTGTCGTGTACCCACACAGGGTGCGCACGTGCATAAGCGAACCCGTTTTGGCCCGAACAGGCACATCACTTAGCCGGCCTACCAGGGTAGAACGCTGCTCGCCACCTTGGGGCAATGAAGCCAAAAATGCCTCGCGGGCTGGGTGACCGTGCATCGCCCGAAGCAGCCCGCCTAAAACCGCAGGAGGGACAAGGTTCTTTCGAGAGAGGCCAGAGCCATCCCGAATAACCAACCCTTGCGTGGCAATTCCCTGACGTTGCAAAAATACCTGGATACGGCGTGCAGCTCCCTCAGCTGTACCATCAGGGCTCAGGGTACGAAAGAGCTGTTCGGCATAAAAATTATGACTGCGGCGGTTAATCAATTGCACAATTTCTTTCAGGGGGGCTGAGGCGTGCACCAGAAGCGGACGGCTACGATCGTATCGGGGCGGTGATGGGAGGTCATCGACGTCGACAAGCGCTGCTTCTACGGTGATCCCTGCGGCTATCAGATAGTGCCGAAAGGCTTCTAAGGCATAGCGGGTTGGATTAGCGACCGGCAGCCCTAGCGTCCCGTGATATCCTGCAGGAACGGTCCCATAGAGCCGAAGGGATTCAGAGCCAAAGGCCCGTTCAATCCCCAGGGCTTCGCCGTATCGCCGAGCTGCAGTGAGGGCTCGATTGTCCACGTGCAGATAGGAGATTGGCTCCTGCTGCACACGGGGCGGCATGCCGGGGGGCGTAGCCGCAACACGCAGTACAACGTGGTTGTCATGATAAGAAAGGCCGCTTACGGCAAACCCTAGCCCAAGCGTAAATTGCGACGTCAGATAATCGACATCCCAGCCATCTGCGTACGGCCGATCGTCAAACGCATTGTCGTCGCCAATAATGCGGCCTTTGATCTGGGTGATCCCCTGTTTAGCCAGTTCTTGAGCCCATTGACGCAACGGATCGGGTGCGTCCCAGGATGGACTACCGAATGTGGGATCGCCTGAGCCGCGCAGGATGAGGTCTCCCTCCAGAATACCTCCCTCAATTTTCCCGTTGAGGTACAGTACCGTTTGGTAGCGAAAGTCAGGTCCAAGCAGGTCGAGCGCCGCAGCCGTTGTTAGCAGTTTTTGCGTTGAGGCAGGCAACAGGCCTTGATGGGCATGTTGCGCAGCTAGCACACGCCCACTGGCTACCTCTTGCACGTAGATGCCCCAAAACGTCTGATCGGAGGTAAGCTGCACGCGTACAGCATCCAGGCGCTCTTCCACAGAAATTGGCGCTCGCAATCCCAGTATTACCAGGACAAGCGCTACACCCAAGGCCAAAACAGACCGCATGATTGAAAACGACCTTTTGCCTGCTCAAAAGCAACGCCTGATGGAACCTGAAAAAAGCCTTCCAGGTTCGCCCCCTTGTCTTACAAGTTTGACCGTCGATGGCACGTTCTCGGCATCATACGCAAGTTTCGAGCCGGTCAACCCCAGCTGCATCGGGACGGCCGATGGTCTTTACGCGGCGCAACTACGTTCTACTGCTTGTAGGAATTGCGCTGGTTGTGATTGGGTTTGCCATCATGGCGATTGAACATGAACTGGATGGCTTTTGGTCACGTACCGTAGCTCCTGTGGTCATTGTAGCCGGCTATTTGGAAGTGGTTTACGCTATTCTCTGGCGGCCTCGGCCTACTCCAGATCAATAAAGCAGGTACGGTCGGCGTTTCTCCTCAAAAACACCCACAGCTTGGCGCCAGGTGGCGATGATTGTTTGAGGAGAAGCTCCTTGTTGGAGGAGGGTATAGAGACGATCGGTTCCGGCTAAACGGGCCAGCCATTGGGGGCGTTCAATGAAACGTGCCCGGGGTTCGGGAGGCGTCTGGTGGTAAAACGCGTGGAGCAGATGAATACCTGTTTCGACAGGCCGGAATGCCCGGCGTTCTGTGATGATCAGCCGTACACCATAGAGTGTTTGGCCTTGGTAACGTGGCTGAGGAGCGCCGAGACGAGGCTGCGGCGTGAACGTTACGGGCAAAAAACGCACGCCGGGCAGGCTACGGGCATTCAATGTATCGGCCAAAGCCTGTGGGTCAACCCAGGGCGTACCGACTTGGAGAAAAGGGAAGGCTGTCCCACGACCCTCACTTCCGTCGACAGCTTCAAAAAAGCAGGTGCCCGCATAGGCCAGTGCAGCCTCAAAGGAGGGCAAGTTGGGACTTGGAGGAAGCCAGGGGAGCCCTGTATCTGGCCATTGCATGGATCGGTGCCAGCCTTCCAGCGGCACCACCATCAGCTTTAGGTTTTCAAGTCCTGGAAGTAACCGTTCCCCCTGAATCAGTCGGGCCAGCTCGCCGATGGTTAAGCCGTAGACGATGGGAATGGGATACAGTCCCACAAAAGAGGACTGCGCAGGCTCCAGCACAAAGCCGGCTATTTGCTCGCCGCCTAGCGGATTGGGGCGATCCAGCACAATAAACGGGATGTCCGCTTCGGCAGCAGCCTGCATGGCCAGACCCAACGTGGAGATGTAGGTGTAAAACCGCACGCCTACGTCCTGTAGGTCGAACACCAGCACGTCAAGGCCGGCAAGCATTTCAGGCGTAGGCTTATGCACCGCACCGTAGAGGCTATAGACCGGCAGGCCTGTGCGCACGTCCCGTCCATCCCGAATTTCTTCACCGGCAGCGGCTGTGCCACGCAGTCCATGTTCGGGTGCAAAAAGAGCTACTAACTCGACGCCTGGCGCAGCCGCCAGCCGGTCGATGAGGTGGGTGGTGTCGATGCGCGCAGTATGGTTGGTGATGAGACCAACGCGTTTACCCTGCAGTACGTCAAACCCCCTCTCTGCCAGCACTTCAGCTCCGGTGCGGACGCGCACCTGCGAGACAGAAGGCCCACAGCCCACAAGGTAACCTAAGAGCAGAAACTTAGCTGCGGTCCACCAGCACGATCGACGGGAAAAAGTAGCTGATTTCGATGCGGGCATTTTCGACCGAATCAGAGCCGTGCACAATGTTCTGTCCTTTCGACTCGGCAAACGCTCTGCGGATTGTACCTTCGGCCGCCTCGGCTGGATCGGTAGCTCCAATGAGCGCGCGGAAATCTGCAACCGCGTTTTCTTTTTCCAAAACCATCGGCACGCATGGACCGCTCGACATGAACGTGGTCAGCTCTTCAAAAAACGGTCGACCCCGATGTACGGCGTAAAAACCCTCGGCCTCTTTTTTGGTCAGGTGTACCATTTTCATGGCGCGGATGCGAAATCCGGCTGCCTCAATCCGCCGAATGACCTCGCCAATCAGCCCACGACGTACACAGTCGGGCTTGAGAATAGCCAACGTCTGTTCCATACCAGCCAACAATGGTTTTCTTCAATCTGAAACGCGCCCAAAGATACACGCATTACGAGGTCTTTGTAGATGAAAAATTTGCCCATATCGCCTGTACGATCAGGCTACTGCATCCGCATTTTGGAAAAGTGTATCTTCAGATTGTAAATTGCTTTACGTGTTGGCCGTTGAAAACATCCTCTATGCTGCGACCGGGTCGGCCTCGGCATGAACAGCTCAGCGATTGGCTGCGTGAGCAGATCGAAAAGGGACGCTATAAACCTGACGATCGATTGCCTTCAGAGCATGAGCTGAGCGAACGCTTCGGCGTAAGCCGTATCACGGTACGCCGTGCGCTCCAGACCCTGGAGCACGAAGGCCTGATTTATCGTCGTCAAGGGTTGGGGTCGTTCGTACAAAATCCCAAAATTCACCAGGGTTTGGTGCGTTTGACCGACTTTGCCGAAGACATGGCGCGGGCAGGGCTTCAGGCGCGTTCGGAGATTCTGCATTTTGCTCCTGAGCCAGCTTCAACCGAAGTTGCTGCCCATCTGGAAATTCCTGCAGGGCAGCTCGTGGTGCGTCTGGATCGTCGACGGCTGGGCAACGAAGAGCCTATTGCTTTCGACCGCACCTGGATGTCGCCTTTTTATGCGCAATTCCTCGAGGGGCGTAATCTGGAGCAAGAGACCATTTATGGAATTTTAGAATCGTTAGATATTCCCGTGGTGCGGGGTCGTTATCGGATCGAGGCAGTAAATGCAGAGGCTGCAATAGCCCACTACCTTGAAGTTGCAGCCGGTACGGCCCTGCTGCGCATCGATCGGGTTTCCTATACGGTAGGGGGCAAAGTGGTCTATTATCAGCAGCGGTTTTACCGAAGCGATCGGGTAGCCTACGAGCTGGTGCTTGAACGCGACAGCCGACGCCGCATACCCCCAACCGAAGGGATGCCGCTACGGGAGTTCGAACCGATATTCCGCAAGGGACAAGCTGCGCGCACTGACCAATCGGCTACCTCGAATAGCCGACATTGAACCTTAGCCAAGGCGGGCAGTGCGCATACCGCATGCATTGAACAGACCGTCATGCTGTTGCCTTTGCCTGTGCTTTCAATTGGGGCACCTGAGCCTACCGCTGATCCGGCTCAGGTTCCGGAGGATTTTGGTCTGACCTATGATCCGGCACGGGCCTCAGCAGACGTGCTTACCGATGGTTTTGGGCGGCGTCACACCTATCTGCGCATTTCGCTTGTTGAACATTGCAATTTGCGCTGCCGTTACTGCATGCCCGAAGAAGGGTTGGCATGGACCCCGCCCGAACATCTGCTCACCAACGCGGAAATCCTTCGTCTGGCTCGCCTGTTTGTGGCTCAGGGAGTGAACAAAATCCGACTCACAGGCGGAGAGCCGCTCCTGCGCAAGGGCATTGAGCACATCGTAGCTGAACTGGCCCGCCTGCCTGGTCTTAAAACCGTTGCGATGACTACCAACGGGCTACTCCTTCCCAAAAAGCTCGATTCGCTTAAGACAGCCGGTCTTACCCAACTGAACATCAGCCTAGATACGCTGCGGCCTGAACGTTTTGAAATCCTGACGCGCCGCAAAGGTTTTGAACAGGTGCTGGAAGCAATTGATCTGGCGCTTGCCAGGGGCTACTGCCCCCTCAAGGTGAATTGCGTGGTGCTACGCGGTTTTAACGACGACGAGTTGCTCGATTTTGCCGCGTGGACCAAAGACCGACCGGTCGAGGTGCGGTTTATTGAGTTTATGCCTTTTGACGGCAATGGCTGGAGCGACGCGCAGCTTGTGCCGGCAGCAGAAATGCGCGCCCGCATTGAGGCCCACTATCCCTTGAAGCCTTTGCGCGTTGATCCAAACGGTACTGCACGGCTATTCCAGATCCCTGGGCATCAAGGATGGTTGGGCTTTATTGCCTCGATGACCGAGCCGTTCTGCGAAGGCTGTAACCGGCTACGCATTACAGCGGATGGCAATCTAAAGGTTTGCCTCTTCGGGCGAGCCGAAGTGAGCTTGCGGGATGCCATGCGCCAAGGGGCTACCGATGCAGAACTGCTGGATTTGATTAGCGCAGCTATCGGACGTAAGCATGCTCGCCATGCCGGTATGCACAAGCTCGCACATATGAAAAACCGGCCGATGATCACAATTGGAGGCTGATTTTTAAAGTTTTCGCTGGAGTGCTTAATTTCTCCACTGTCTGGTCGATCCCCCTAGAAACCAGGAGTGGTCTTTACCATCAGGTTAAGGGGGTATGGCGCGTTCAGAAACATCTGCGCCCAAGCGACCGGGTGGCGTGCAGCATGAACCGGGGCATAGGCTTCAGCATTACTGGTACCACATCCATTTTAGTGACGAAGAAGTGAAACGAGGGCGCGTGGAGTTGTTTGTACACCGATTCAAGCGTTTTTATCAGACGCTTGGGCGGCCAGAAGGCATGGTGCTTTATCGCGTACCAGGATCGCAGGATTACTACTTCTCTTGTGGGCCCTTTGAATATGCCGGACGCATTTACCGTGAATTCCCGGCCGAACGTCTGGAGCATCCGCCGACGGGGCAACTGGAAACCGTATTTGTGGCGAGCAACGGGTGATCCGCTCTTTTTAGATTGGCGCAAAGGTTTTGCGCCAGATAGCTATGTGGCGGCATGCACCAGGTGCTATTTTTAAAATCCTAATTCATGAGCGCACCTGGCGATGTTCCGAAAGCTACTTTGGCTAGGCTTTTGGATTGGGACAACGGCAGCAGCTGGGCAGTCGTTTTATGTAGAGCGTTCGGCGCCAGCATCTGGCGCGGTTGGAGTGCCGCTGGAAGCGGAGATCCATTTCTATTTTAATGATGCTGTTTCGCAGCAAACCGACTTTAATACCGCATTTCTGTTTACTCCGCAGCGGGCTGTGCGCCTTCGCCGTGTGGATCTGATTCCAGAGACACCAGGCCGCACCAACTGTCCTTCGGTAGGAGCTGGACAGGTCTGTCCTAATTTGGTCATTTACACCGTCGGGCACCAGCCTGAAACGGACTACACGTGGCTGGTTTTTGCTGTGCGCAATGCCCGTGGCCGTGCCATGAGCGCACCCTATGTACTGCGCTACACGACAGCGGCTACGATGGGTCCGCTACAGGTGTCCGGTACGGTGGAAGTTGGGATGGCTAAACGGGCAGGACTAACTGAAATGCAAGCCCGTACCCTTCGCCTTCTTCTGGACCAGGCAACCACAACGGGCTTAGGCCGTCCGGTGTTTGAGGCTGACGTTTCTGCATCGCAGACCGAGAGCGATTTTACGGTGGTTTTCCTGCTGCGTCATTTTTCTCAAACGGTCACGGCCTGGGACGTTGCCGCAGCTACTGCCTTTGCCGGCAAGACGGGAGCCTATCGGGTGGATTATGTGCGTCCGGGCACCTACTGGCCTGTAGCGGTACGCTATCGCAATTTGGCTCAGCTTGAGATCGAAGCTTTAGGCTACTATGACGCCAATGGCGATGGGGAGCCTGATTCGGTAACCTTACAGGATGCGGCGCTTACGGACGTCACGTTGCAGCTGTACCCCTTTACCTTGGCTACAGCCCGTGAACGGCTTTCGGTAGCCCGCAACCTGGCAACAGCCCTGGCCGCTGACGCGCAGCTCATCGGGATGATGGCCACCAACAGCCCCCGCCGTTCTGGACATGCCTACAGCTGGACGTATGAGTTCTTTTCGTTGTCCCAGATGCAGCGTTTTCAGGTTCGGGTTGATCCGCTGGGCGCTGTGCTTGCAAGTTATCCTGGTGAAGAGCTTACCCACCTTACGCCGGTTCCTGAGCCGTTTATCGATAGCGATAGGGCGTTGACGTACCTTCTGGAGCACGGCATGCAGCGACTGGCTGATTCAATTCGTAAGGATCCTGCCTTTGGGCTGATTTTCGATCCCAATACGCCGCTGCGTAATCTGGTGGTCCAACTTGTTGGGGGTGAGTATTACACCGACCGAGAGCCTTCGTCCGACTCCAGTTACTGGCAAGCTCGGCTGACGGTCTTTACCGCGACCCAGACACGTACGTACGAAGGGTGGGTCAACATGACGACAGGGCAGGTGCGGGTGCTCACTACCAAGGCTACTGCTTCTATAGGTGACGGTCTGGGGCTATCGGTTTATCCTAATCCCTTTGAGCAGTACGCTACGTTTCGGATACATTTGCCGCAAGCAGGTCCTGTTCGGCTTATGGTGTACGATGTACTAGGGCGCGAAGTCGTGCGGCTTTATCCTGAAGTTTGGCTTTCGGCAGGCATACATGAAATTACTTGGCGTCCGCATGCACTTAGCACGGGCCTGTACATCGCAGTGCTTCAATATGGGCCTGTCCAGAAAACATGCCGCCTGCAGTATGCAGGACAAATGATGTCCAGAAGGTTTTAAAAACCCCCTAAAAGCAGGCCGCCGTCAAGGGTTAGGGCCGATCCGGTCATGTAATCGGAAGCTGAAGAGGCCAGAAAAAGGGCTGCGCCTGTCAGCTCTTCGGTTTCGGCCATGCGGTGCTGGGGAATTTGACGGACCAGAGCGTCATGGAGCGCCGGGGTTTCCCAAAGCACGCGGCTGAAGCGCGTACGCACAAAACCCGGTACAATCGCATTTACCTGAATGTTGTCCGAAGCCAATTCGGCCGCTAGTACTTTGGTAAGCATCAGCACGGCCGCTTTGGTGACGCAGTATACACCCATGCCGGGGAAAGGACGTTGACCAGCAACGGAGGCGATATTGATGATTTTGCCGCCACCGCGTTGTTTCATGTGGGGATAACATGCCCGTGCGGTATAAAAGTATCCTTTGACATTCACCTCAAAGGTTTTATCCCAGTGTGAGGATTCGGCTGTTAGTAGCGGGCCAAAGTGAGGATTGGTGGCTGCGTTGTTCACCAGAATGTCGATACCACCAAAATGTTCGACGGCCTTATGGACGAGCGCTTCGACTTCGTCGGGGTGGCCAACGTGTGCTGGAAGCGGTAATGCTTTGCCGCCTTGGGCACAAATGGCCTGGGCCGTTTCTTGTAGACCTTCCGGTTTTCGGGCAGTCAGCACTACGCAGGCGCCGGCTGCTGCATATGCTTCGGCAATGGCCCGTCCAATACCGCGCGAAGCGCCTGTAATCAGCGCAACCTTCCCGGTCAAATCGGCCGAAAATGGACGTGGTGGTGCATGCATGGAAGGTTAGGGGTTGGGGTTAAGGGCGATTTCAGGCCACTGATGGGCCCAGGGGTAGGCCTCCTCGTAGCGCGCAGCAGCGCGCAGCACGGTAGCTTCGTCAAAACGGCGACCCACGATTTGGAGTCCAACAGGCAACCCTTCGTGGGTGAACCCGGCAGGTACGCTGGCAGCCGGGTGGCCAGTTAGGTTGAACGGAAATGTAAAAAAAGGCTCAAGGGGCGTTTCGACCGGCTGGCCTGCGATTTCTGTAGGGCCAAATTCGCCGGAACGGTGAGGTGGAGCGGCCATCACAGGGAGCAGCCATAGATCGTAGTGCTGAAGGAAACGCTCCACCTGGTCATAAAGCCGCAGGCGGGCAAACTCGGCTCGGGCAACATCCCGGGCCGAAAGCTGATCGGTATAGGGCAGAAAAACAGCAAGCATGGGATCAATTTGGGCCGTGAACCCTTCCGGTAGATCGCGCTCAAGCTGCGCCGTCATGCGTGGAACAATGATTCCCAAAAAGGCTTCGGCCGGAAAATCCAAGTTTGCTGAAGCTTCTTCGACGTAGCATCCAAGCGCTTCAAACCGGCGTGCAGCCGCCTCGCAAAGCATTTGCACCTCGGGGTCAACGCGACCGTAGCCAGGCGTAGGGCTCCAGGCAATACGCAAGCCGCGAATTTCTCCCTCGCAAGCCTTCAGAAAAGACGGCGTTGGTCCAGGCAAGCTATAGGGATCTCGAAAATCTGGGCCAGCCATAATGTCTAATAAGGCGGCGGCATCGCGTACGGTGCGGGTAATAGGACCTTCATGGTTTAACGTAGCCCAGCTATCCTGACGAGGCCAGAAGGGCACGCGTCCAAACTGAGGTTTCAGACCGAAGACGCCGCAGCACGAAGCAGGTACACGGATCGAGCCGCCACCATCATTTCCGTGGGCTAATGGACCCATCCCTGCAGCTACCTGTGCAGCCGCGCCGCCCGAAGAACCGCCAGGGCTGTGGCTTAGCTTCCAGGGGTTACGGGTTGCGCCAAAGAGACGGTTTTCGGTGTCAAACTTGCCGCCAAATTCTGGCGTGTTCGTTTTACCCAGGATCGGCAATCCGGCCCTGCGCAGTCGCTCGACCAGTACAGCATCAACGGTGGGGATGTGCTCCCGAAGTAGCACTGAACCGTAGGTTGTACGCAGCCCTTTGGTTTCTGTTAGATCTTTGATCGTGATGGGGACGCCAGCTAAGGGGCCTAGCTGTTCGCCCTGATCCAACCGAGCATCTACGGCATGGGCTGCCGCCAAAGCCCCCTCAGCGTCCAGCGTTACGATGGCGTTGAGGGTGGGATTGAGCGCTTCAATGCGTTGCAGTAGATGGGTAACCACCTCTACAGCGCGTATTTCGCGGCGGGCAATGCGCCGACCTAGTTCCAGGGCTGAAAGCTGCCAAAGTTCCATAAGCTATGCACGGTAGATTCAAAACAAAAATAAAAAAGCCGACCGAGCGTTGCTCAGTCGGCACAAAAGTCCTGTTGCGGCCTTGTTTAGGCTTCGACGGGGTCGACATGGACGAAGCAACGGTCGTTGCGGCCACGTGAAAAACGCACGACGCCGCTTGTTTTGGCAAACAATGTGTCGTCACCTCCTCGACCTACATTTAGACCCGGATGAAACTTCGTGCCGCGTTGCCGAACCAAAATGCTGCCGGCAGTGACAAACTGACCGCCAAAGACCTTCACGCCAAGCATCTTGGGATTGGAGTCTCGGCCGTTCCGGGTCGAACCCATGCCTTTTTTATGTGCCATGGCAACGTCTCCAGTTTAAAGGGTTTTTGTTCAGGCTGTGGCATTGGCTGCAGCAGCGCTAAGGGGTTGCGCCGCTTGGGGAAGCTCCAGGGCTTCAACCAGCACTTTGGTGTAAAGCTGGCGGTGCCCGCGTTTAACGCGATAGCGCTTGCGCCGCTTTTTCTTAAAGACCAGCACCTTGTCTGCTTTTACATGCTGCAGCACCCGGGTTTGCAAGCGGGCTCCTGTAACAACCGGACGCCCTAGATACACCTCATTGCCGTCTACCACCAGCAAGACGCGTTCAAAGGTCAACGTTTGCTCTGGCTCGGCCTGCTCGTGATAAGGGATATACAGATACTGGCCTTTTTCGACGCGGTATTGCTTGCCTGCAATGTCAACAATGGCGTACATAGCATCCTCTGCTTTGGGGCGTCGGATTGGCTACCGACGCGAGAGTTCATGGATAGTTCGGAAAAGAAAACGTAGCTTTTAAAGTTACGACGCTTTAACGTTCCTTGCCAGCTAAAGTTGTAAAGCTCATATGGAGATTGTTTTACCCGAGCGTGGCCTGCGTCTTGTGCCGCGCAAAATCATTTGTGTGGGCAAAAACTACGCGCGTCATGCGGCTGAGCTGCAAAGCACAGTTCCTGAAGAGCCAATACTGTTTTTAAAGCCGCCTACGGCGCTGGTGGGTCCCGAAGGTACGGTTTGGTTGCCTCCGCAGTCGCGTGAGGTCCATCATGAGGTGGAACTGGTGGTGGTGATTGGACGGGAAGGAAAGCATATTCCTGAATCCGAAGCTTTGGATTATGTAGCAGGTTACGCCCTGGGGCTTGATATGACTGCGCGTGACTTGCAGCAGCAGGCGCGTCAGCGTGGCTATCCGTGGACGGTAGCGAAAGGGTTTGATACCTTTGCTCCGCTGGGGCCTATTGTGCCAGCTTCGGCAGTACCGGATCCACAACGGGTGCAGTTGCGGCTGCAGGTCAACGGCCACTTTCGTCAGGAGGGTTCTACGGCCGACATGGTGTTTTCAGTACGAGAGCTCATTGCGTATTGCTCCAATATTTTTACCTTGCAGCCTGGGGACCTGTTGTTTACAGGCACGCCGGAAGGGGTTGGCCCGGTGGAAGATGGGGATGTGCTTGAAGCCAGCAGTGACCTGTTGCCGGCATTCCGGGTATATGTCCGGCGAGGCCAACCTACCAGCCCATGAGGGCCATGCGTTCCAGGATGATCTGCGCATACCATCCCATCCGTTGGGGGCGTCGGCGCCGTGGATCGGGTAGGCAGGCAGCAAGCGCTGCCGCTTCGTAGCGACTCAACTGCGCGGCCGATTTGCCATAATGGTATCGGGCAGCAGCCTCAGCACCATAGATACCGGGACCCCATTCCACTACATTCAAGTAAAGGGTAAGGATACGCTCTTTGGGAAGAATCAGCTCGGCCAGCAGCGTCAAAGGGGCTTCCATCGCTTTGCGCACGTAGGAGCGATGCGTGGTCATGAATAAGTTCTTGACCAGCTGCTGCGTGATTGTTGAGCCCCCCCGACGAATGCGTTGCTGCTGGCGGTTGGTTTCCCAGGCTTCACGGAGTGCTTCCCAGTCAAAACCCGTGTGCTGATAAAAGCGTGTATCCTCGGCCGCAACGACGGCGCGCGCCAAATTGGGGGAAATGCGCTGTCGCGGTAGCGGCCGATAATCACGGCGGCAGGAAGTACCTTCCTTCCAGGCTTCTATGCAACGCTGCAGCTGTACCCCTGTAAACGGGGGAAACACAAACCGATAAGCCACTAAGGCCAACGTGCAGCCTGCATAGTAGATCCCTAAGGCCAACAGCACCCCCTGCACCAAGCGTTTGAGCAGGCGGCGCATTACACCCTGCTTAACGGGTAATCTCTAAAATTTGAAGCTGGATTTTCCCAGCCGGTACCTTGACCTCTACAATATCGCCTACCGAACGCCCCAGTAATCCCTTACCAATTGGGCTATTAACCGAAATTTTCCCAGCAGCCAAATCTACCTCCTGCGGAGAAACCAGCGTGAAGACCTGTTCTTCGCCAGTTTTTAAGTTTTTGACGCGCACAGTCGACAAAATGTACGCTTTAGTCGTGTCGATTTTGTTTTCGTCGACAATGCGTGCGTTGGCAATGGTTTGTTCGATCTGCGCAATGCGGGCCTCCAAATGGCTTTGGGCTTCTTTGGCCGCGTCGTATTCGGCGTTTTCCGACAGGTCGCCGTGGCCCCGTGCCTCGGCAATAGCCTTAGCGATGCGGGCACGTTCGGTAGTGCGCAGGTAGTGCAACTCTTCTTTTAGCTTTTGCAGCGCTTCTTTGGTCAGGTAAACCGGCTTAGGATCCTGCATGGGTGCTACGATCGGGTTAAGGCGATCTTGGGGATTGACAGAAAAAAAGAGAACGCCACGGCCTTATATGGCTGCGGCGATCTATTATCGAAAGGTGCTACGTTCTCTTTAACCTTCGTGAGATTATGAAACGTATACCTGGTTGTAGAGATCCCAGCTACCAGCCAATCGATGGCGTTTGCGTTGGTGTTGTTGTGGTTTGCGGTTCTGAGCTCAGCACGCGGCGGGCCATCCAGTAGTGACGTTGCCAGTAGGGCTCATCGAGGCGCGAGCGCGTAACGCCTGTCGAAGAAGCCGCATGGACAAAGCGTCCCTCACCGAGGTATACGCCGACATGTCGGTTTTTAGGGTCTAAACGGAAGAAGACCAGGTCGCCCGCCTCAAGCTCGCTGAGTGCCACAGGCCGTCCCAGGCGCGCCTGGGCTTCGGTTGTACGAGGCAACGTGATCCCAAAGACCTCCTGGTAGATACGCACCACGAGGCCTGAGCAGTCGATGCCCCGATGGTCAAGGCCACCCCAGCGATGGGGGGTACCTTCCCAGCGTGCAGCGGCTTCTAAAAGCTGTTGCTGCTTTAGCGTTTCCACTGAGGCTGAGGAAGGTTCCATTAGGGCTGCGCTTGTGCGACACCCCGTCGTGGTGAGCAAAAGTAGAGCAAGGTATAAACCCGATAGACGGAACCCGGACTGCATTTTAGGTATACTTTGAACGAACCTTGTTGAGCTTTAACAAAGCAAAAGCTATGCGTATGGTTTGGCGTTTGGCAACAGCAGCAGTGGTGGCCTTTGCAGGTGGTCTGGCCCTGGGTTTACTCATGGCCCCAAAGCCTGGCCGTGAGCTGCGGCAAGACCTGGCAAGCAAAGCGCGTGCCCGCCTTCAGGGCTTGGAACAGCAACTTCGCCAGTTGGAAAGCCATCTGCACCGGGTTGAAGAACGTCTGCGGACGCTGTTGCCGGAAGATACAGGTGAAACGATAGAGCTCAAAAATCAGGATATAGCGCAGGCGCTATCGCGCATGCCGCATCACTAAAGGGATCTATCGCGGGCGCCCTTCGTTCGAGTTTCTGCTGTTTAGCGAACTGGTTAACCAGGGGGTCGTTGCTATGCCTTATCCTGAAGAGCTTGTACGCCCCATGCGCGAAGAGCTAACGCGTTTGGGGGTAAAAGAGCTGCGTGATGCCGCAGCCGTAGATGCTGCTTTCGAAGCGGCACGGGGAGGAACGTTGCTTTTGGTGATTAACTCCGTTTGCGGTTGTGCTGCAGCCAATGCGCGTCCGGCTGTGGCTCTGGCCCTGCAGGCCCCGGTATCCAAGCCCGACCACTGGGTTACGGTATTTGCGGGGCAAGATCTGGAGGCAACTGCCCAAGCGCGTGCTTATCTGCCGGGCATTCCCCCTTCGTCACCGTTTATCGCCTTGTTTAAGTATGGTGAACCGGTGTACATCCTCGAACGCCGGCATATCGAAGGCCGCAGTGCCAGTGCAATTGCGGCCGATCTGGTAGGGGCTTTTGAAAAATACTGCGGTACCGAAGCCATGCCCGAAGAAGGACCCGAAATGCCCGAGGTATCGGCTTACGGACCTTCCTCGCTACCGCCGACTTTCCGGTCGATTCTTTGAACGCTGAGGGTTTCGTGCACGTAGAAGGGCAGCCCATTGGCTGCCCTTTTTCTTTTGAAAGCTTCTCAGAGGTAGCTTTAAGCGCCTGAATTTTTTGCCTACCAAGTTACAGCAGGTCGTCGAGCGATGTCTTTACTATAAAAACATGCGGTAGGGAAAGATGGGCTACCTCTTGCACGATGTGGTATGGCATCGCTTATTTGCCAGACAAAAGGCGCAGATGACGGCGATTTTAGGGGAGGATTCTATGGGTGAGCAGGCTAAAGCGTCACAACAACGCTCGCGTGTCGAGCATGCCATTGTTGAAGCGGCGCAGCTGCTGGTCTCGTCTGGAACGGTTGATCTACAGGCGGTGCTGACGTTGTTGGGCGAAGCTACGGGAGCAGAAGCGATTTTTTTTGCGGGTTTAGAGCCAAAAGCAGATGCACCAGAAACAGAAGTGGCGCTCCGTGTGGTATGGCACCGGCAGAATAAGCTATTGCCTCGCTGGCTGCAGGAGCTGGAGAGCGGGTTACGCCAACGCTTTGGTAAAGCGCCGCAAAAACTGATCAAAGAGCCCTGGCCTTTAGACGAAAGGCTGATCGTTGTGCCGGTCTTGTCGGCCGGAGACCGGTTGCATGGATACTTGGTTTTGTCCTTTGCCAAAACGCCACCGCAGCATGAAGAAGACATGCAGCTGTTGCGCGTGCTAGGTGGCTTGCTTGGTTCCTACCTGGACCGTCAGGTAGCGGAAGCGGCTTTACGAGAGAGTGAAGAGCGCTGGCGGCGCCTGGTTGAAAACCATCCCGAGCCCGTTTTGCTGACCGTTCAGGGGAAAATTGTATACCTCAACGTTGCAGCGCGGCAGCTTTTGGGGATAAGAGATGCGGAAGATCTTTTGGGCCGGTTGCTTTTGGATTTTGTGTCGGCCGATCAATACGCGATGCTCGAGCAGCATCTGAGGCGACTTGAACAGGGTGCTTCGGCGTCACCGCTGAAGTTTGAGCTTATACGGGTGGATGGGGAAGTGCGGCTTGTCGAACTCATCGGTGTGCCGGTGTTGTGGACCGGGCAGCAGGCCATCCAGATGATCTTGCGCGATCTAACCGAACGGCGCCAAGCGGAAGAGCGGTATCGCGCGTTTGTCACAACGATTACCGAAGGCATCTGGCGCATCGAGCTGCGCCAACCGGTTGCCGTGACTACTTTGCCTGAGCTGCAGGTTGCTCATCTCTATGAACAGGGATACCTGGCAGAATGTAACGAAATTATGGCCCGCTGGCTGGGTGCTGAGCGACCAGAGCAGCTTACCGGAAAGCCCTTAAAGGACTTTCGCAACTATTTCCGTCCCCAGTATCTGCGTGATTTGATTCAGGCGCAGTATCGGCTTCATGGGGAAGAGTACGCCGTAAGAGGACGCCAGGGGATGCGCTACTTCGTAGTGAATGCTGTGGGGACGGTAGTGCGTGACCGGTTGGTCCGTATTTGGGGAAGTTGCGTTGAAGTGACCGAACGTGTGGCTTTGGAACGTCGTATGGTGCAGGCTTTGGAAGAACAGCAGCAAGCTATTGGGCGCGAGCTGCATGACGGCGTAGGACAGTTGCTAACCAGCGTGCGCATGCTCAGCGAGAATCTGGCTCAGCGTCTGCGCAGGGAAGACCATGAGTTGGCTGAGCTGGCCAGCAAGGTGGTACATTTTGCACAGGAGGCTGCGCAAGATATTCGCAGAATTTATCGAGGACTTACGCCAGCGCAATTATATGACGAGGAGTTGGGGGTTGCCCTGGAAGAATTAGCCTACACAACCAATGCCCTGGGACAAATCCGATGTCGGTTCGAAAGTGAGGGCAAGGTGTCTATCACCAATCCCGAAATCAAACTGCACTTGTACCGGATTGCTCAGGAAGCCGTGCACAATGCCCTTAAACATGCCCAAGCCTCAGAAATTGTAATCTCCTTACGGCGTCGAGAAGACACCCTTGAGCTCTGCGTTGCCGATAACGGCTGTGGTATCACCCCGGGCAAAAGCCGGCCGGATTCGCTCGGCATGAAGACCATGTATTATCGCGCCCGGGCCATCGGAGGTAGCTTGCACATTCAGTCTCAAGTTGGCCAAGGCACTATCATTTGTTGTCGATTGCTTTTAGACACCATGCAAGAGCTGGCATAAATCTTGTTGAGCTAATAATTACGTATAAGTCAAATGCAGCTTTTGGTGTATATTGAATATAGAGGCGCGACGCAACACTAGGAGACCGAGACCATGATCCGCAGTGATACCCTTCTACGAGCCAGCACGGGAATGCAGCGTGGTACCGACCGCATTCGGGTAGTGGTCGTTGACGACCATCCTGCCATTCGGGAAGCACTCATCGATACGATTAACAACACGATTGGTATGGAAGTGGTAGGGCAAGCAGGGACGGCGCAAGAGGCTTTTCGGCTAATTGAAAAAGAACGTCCCACCGTAGCAGTCATCGACATCTCCCTGGAAGATGCCCATGGCCTGGACTTGGTGCAAAACATCCGAGCCCAGTTTCCAGAGGTGCAGGTGGTGATTTTCTCGATGTATGACGAGAGCGTCTATGCTGAACGGGCCATCCGAGCGGGTGCAGCGGGCTATTTGATGAAAAGCGAGCCTACGCAAAGCGTCGTTGAGGCCATTCGGGCTGTGGTGCGGGGTGAAGTTTACCTGAGCCGGCGAATGGCTGCCCGCATTTTGAGCAAAGTAGCCATGGGACGGGCACCAGGTCCGGGTTTTGCTATTGATGAGCTAACCGATCGGGAGATGGCCGTTTTTCAGATGCTCGGCCAGGGCTATACCATCGAGCAAATCACCGAACGGCTGAATCTGAGTCGAAAAACAGTAGAAACCTACCGTCGTCGCGCAAAAGAAAAGCTGGGGTTTGATTCCGTAGCTGAGCTGCTCCAGTTTGCTGTGCAGTGGACGCACGCCCAAGGTCGAGGGCAGAGTCCTGCATCTTGAGGGGATTGGAGGAAGCACGCTCAGGTATAGCCGCTGTCGCCTAGGGGCCATAAGCGGCAATGATCCACTTCTGGCGCACCCGTATGCGCTCAAACTACATACTCTATTCCGCTAAAGCTTAAGTCGGTATAGGTTCGCCTGCCTTTAGATTGTCTTAAGGTTGAGAAGGAGAATCCTCCTTCTCATACTTCTGTTGTAACAAGAAAAAGAAAATCCCCACCACTTAGATGTTAAAGGCAGGCGCGATATGACTCTGGAAGCTCTGTTTCAGGCCTCCGATCCGGCATTACAAGAAGTGCCACAGTCTCGTCAGAATGTAATTCGCATTTTTGTGGTTGATGACCACCCGGCCATTCAGGAAGCAATTGCGGCGATGGTGAGTGCGGAGAAAGACCTGGTGCTTATTGGAAGTGCGCGTACTGCCGCAGAGGGATTGGACCAAATTCGAAGGCTTAAACCAGATGTAGTCATTGTGGACATTTCATTGGAAGATGCCCATGGTCTAGATCTGGTACATCAAATCCGTAGCGAGTTACCCGAGATTCAGGTGGTGGTGTTTTCGATGTATGATGAAATTGCATATGCGGAACGGGCGATTCGCGCGGGGGCCATGGGATATGTTATGAAAAGCGAGTCAACTCAAAGTGTACTGGAAGCTATTCGGACGGTCATGGGGGGGGAGGTATATTTGAGCCATCGTATGGCAGCGCGCATCCTGAGTAAAGTGGTCCGAGGACGTAGTGTGCAACCACATGTGCTATCGCTGGATACGCTAACCGATCGGGAGATGGCCGTTTTTCAAATGCTTGGCCAGGGCTATTCGGTGGAAGATATCATGCAACGGCTTAACCTAAGTCGAAAAACGGTAGAGACCTACCGTCGCCGCGCAAAGGAAAAGCTCGGCTTTGATTCGGTAGGTGAGCTACTGCAGTTTGCCGTACAATGGCATTACCAGCATACGCGGCAAGAGTAGCGAAAGGCGCTTTGGGTAATGCGTTTTTGGCTTTTCAATGACATTAAAAAAGGCGCATTAACGTGGCTATATGTATTCCTTTGGCGCACTTTGAATGGGTCAGTTTCTGCCTTTGAAAGCGCTTTGAAGGCGCTTAAGCTGCACAGTCAGAAAAAGAAGCGTTGGGTATACTATGCGTACCTGTCGATGAACAGGTGCTGCTTCACACAACAGCGGTATGGGGCGCATGCAGGTAGATGCTTCAGTTGGCCATAAAGGGCAGGCTATATCCGTACTCGCAGAACGTCGGGTGGCTATTGTACACGATTGGCTCCCGGTGTATGCCGGAGCGGAGCGGGTTTTAGAGCATATGCTTCAGGTACTACCGCAAGCAGACCTGTACAGCTTGATCGAGTTTTTGCCGCCTGACCAGCGCGCCTTTTTGCAGGGGCAGTCTGTGCGTACCTCGTTTATTCAGAGGTTGCCGTTTGCTCGACGGGCGTATCGGTACTATTTGCCTTTAGCCCCGCTGGCCATCGAGCAGTTCGACCTGCGTGGCTATGAGCTGGTGATTTCGTCCAGCTATGTAGTAGCTAAGGGGGTGCTGACCACGGCCGAGCAATTGCATATTAGCTATGTCCATAGTCCTATCCGCTACGCATGGGATTTGTACTTCCAGTATCTGGAGGAAGGTAGACTTACCCGAGGTTTGCGTAGCGTGCTGGCTCGGTTGATTTTGCACTATTTACGACTCTACGACGCTACGACAGCTAGCCGACCGGATGTGCTGGTTGCCAACTCGCGGTATGTGGCCCAACGCATTTGGAAGCTCTACCGTCGCCGTGCGCATGTGATCTATCCGCCAGTCGATACAACGGCCTTTACGCCATGTGCAGAGAAGGAGGACTACTACGTGACGGTTTCGCGACTGGTACCTTATAAACGGGTGGATTTGATCGTGCGAGCATTTGCCCGCATGCCGCGTCGTAAGCTGGTGGTGATTGGTGATGGGCCGGAGTTTGACCGGATTTCTCGTCTAGCAACGCCGAATGTCGAGCTGCTGGGCTATCAGCCTTTTGAGGTGGTGCGGTCTTATTTGCAGCATGCCCGGGCGTTTGTCTTTGCGGCTGAGGAGGATTTTGGTATTGTACCGGTTGAGGCGCAGGCTTGTGGTACGCCAGTGATTGCTTATGGCCGCGGGGGGGTGAGAGAGTCGGTTGTAGCAGGCGAAACAGGGGTTTTCTTTGATCAGCAAACCCCTGAAGCGCTTTGTGCTGCCGTGGAGGCTTTTGAGCAGCTTGCCCCCCAGCTAAGCCTTGCGCGTATCCGAGAGCAGGCTGAGCAGTTTAACGCAGCTCGTTTCCAGCGGGCTTTTGGGCAGCTTGTGGCGCGGTATAGCCAGAAATTTTTCGGTAGCCGATATCGAGCCAAAGCGCAGGTTTTATGAAATCTATACCTGTAACGTTCGAAGGGGATGGAGCCTTAGAGGCTGCAGTGCCGGCGGCCCAGGTGACTTCACCGCCGAAGGCCACCTGGTCGCGTCCAACCCGTTACCGGCGGTCTTTTTCTCGGCAATGGCTTTCTGGGCTGGCCTTATTGGGGGCCGATTTACTGCTTCTGGTTACCTTAACTGGGTTTGTAGGGTTCTTGGCTGCTCAGACCTTAGGGGATGCTGCCGAAGTTTGGGGTAGGCTATGGGCTATTGCAGCCATGCTTATGCTCATTGGGCTATGGCTATTGGGATGCTACACGACGATCGTGATGCATCCGGCTGCCGAGCTGCGCCGGGTGACGGTAATGGCGGGCTTGATATATTTGCTTCCCCTACTCAGTCTGCTTAATGGGGAGTTGGGGGTGAAGCTGGGGCAGATTCCTGCGCTCTTGGGGTTTTATGGGTTGGCTATAAGCGTGTTGCCTATAGGTCACCTGTTTAGCCGGTTGTTTTTGGGGCGTACACGCTGGTGGGGTGTTCCGGTTTTGATACTGGCTACGCGGGATGCAGGGGAGTTAGCGGTTCAGACGATGCAGCGTTGGCCAGAGTTGGGGCTGCGGCCGGTAGGTGTCCTTTCCAACGAATACGCGGTAGGCGAGACAATGGGAGGGGTGGCCGTCATAGGGCGCATTGCAGAGGCTCCCCAAGTAGCTGTACGCTATGGCGTGCGTCATGCCATTTTAGCCCTTTCAGGACAAAGCCATCGGGAAGTACTTGCCTTACTTGAAGCCTATAGCCGCTACTTCCGGCACTTATTCGTACTTCCCGAAAGCCCCGGCATGGTCGCTTTCTGGAGCACCTCGCGTTCGTTTGAAGGACTCCTGGGCTACGGCGTGCAGCATTCCTATTGGAACCTGCGCGCGCGCATGCTTAAGCGTTTGATCGACATCGTCGGGGCCAGTCTTTTACTGCTGCTGCTTATGCCCCTTTTTGGTCTAGTAGCCCTGCTGATCAAGCTGGATTCGCCGGGACCTGTATTTTACCGACAACTCCGTATGGGACGCGGTGGGCAGAGTTTTCACTTGTTGAAGTTTCGTACCATGTACCAGGATGCCCACAAACGGCTCCAACAGCTTTTGCAGGAATCGCCTGAGCTGCGGCAGGAATACGAACTGTTTCACAAGTTGCGAAACGATCCACGCGTTACGCGTGTTGGTCGTTATCTAAGACGTTTCAGCATCGACGAGCTGCCGCAGCTTTGGAACGTACTGCGCGGTGAGCTGAGCCTCGTAGGACCACGTGCATACATGCCGGAAGAGCGTGAAAAAATGGATGGAATGGATCGCATCATTCTCCAGAAACGTCCAGGGGTCACCGGCCTGTGGCAGGTTTCGGGGCGCAACGGCCTAACCTTTGAAGATCGTGTGCGGATGGATGTACATTACATCCATAACTGGACGCCTTGGCTCGACCTCTATATCCTGGCACGCACGCTGCCTGTAGTGCTTACAGGCGAAGGGGCTTGCTGATCTAAGTAATGAATTTTCCGGGGGGATAAAACAATGGCACGGTACCGACATCACTCCTTGATTGTGGCACGTGGCGGGCAAGCGGGAGGACTGCACCCCAATGGGATAGAACGCCACGATGAAGGCCGGATTAACTTTGCCGAACTGTGGCACACCATCCGTCGGGGTAAATGGATTATTCTCTTGACCACTTTGATCGTGGCCGGTATAGTGGCCATTTATACCTATTCACTGCCGCCCATTTACGAGTCCAGCGCTATCGTATTTATCGACACGCGCAGCAGCAACAATACGCCCACGACGTTGACCGCTTTTACGTTGACCGAGCGGCGGGCGCTTTCAAACGAACTGGGTATTTTGCGCAACTCAGCTGAGCTGGCTACGCGTGTAGCTACGGCTATCGTAGAAACCGCCAATGCGGCTGGCACACGCGATCGCTTTCCTATTTTGACCCCTGATCGCGAGGGGCATGAGCCGTCAATTCGGGAAATTGCGCTGCGTTTGCGGGCGCAAGTGCGCTTTCAGCCCCTTTCAGACCAAGATATGATCGTCATCACGGCCGAAAGTACAACACCTGAAGAGGCCGCGGTGATTGCGAACCGATATGCCGAAGAGTATGAAAAATATAGCCGAGAGCGGAGTCGTGAGAGCCTGGCCGCGGCCCGCGCATTTGTGGAAAATCAGGTCGAGCAGCGGCGGCAAGAACTCGAGGCGCTGGAGCGGCAGTGGGAAACCTTTGCGCGATCACGACAAGTCGTGCGTTTGGGGCCCCAAGGTGAGCGTCTGGTGGCCGAAGTGGCCCAGCTCGAGGCCCAGCGTGACGCTGCCCGCTTTCAGCTTGAGCAAGAACGTTCGGCCTTGCAGTTTATCGAGCGTGAGCTGCAAAAACTCGAGCCGGGCCTGGTAAACGAGCTCGTGAAGAGTCGGCAGGTCTCAACGCTGGAGGCCCAAATCGACGCCCTCTCGCGTAAGATTGCTGAGCTTAAGGTACAGGCTGAGCAGTATTACGTGTTTAACCCTAAGCTTCGCGGAAACGAAGAAAAACTGGGCGATCAACAGCTAGTAGAAATTGTACGCCAGATCGATCACTTCGAAAAGCAACGGCAAGAGCTGCAAGCCCAGCTCGTCAAAGAAATGATGGGGCGAGATAGTCAAGGCGCCCCAGGCGAACCGTTAAGCTACGTAGAGCAGCTGCGAACCCGGCGCATTGAAAAACAACTCGTCATTCAGGAATTGGAGCGCCAGGTTGAAGCCTTCAACCAGGAACTGGCCAAATACGACGACCGTCTGGCGGGTATCCCGCGGCAGCAAATTGAACTGGAGCAGCTCGAGCGGCGGCGGGCTATGGCTGAGCAGTGGTACACCACGTTTGTACAGGAGCTCCAGCGTATCATGATTGCTGAGCAGTCGGAGTTGGGATATGTAAAAATCGTCAGCAGTGCCTTTATGCCGACCTTCCCAGTCAAGCCTAATCGGATGCAAAATCTTCTGCTGGGCTTGCTCCTAGGATTGGGTTTAGGACTGGGACTGGCTTTCCTGCGCCAGGCACTTCACACCCAGCTTGAAGACCCCGAACAGGTACGCGAGCACGGCTACACGTTGCTGGGCGTCGTCCCGGCTATGGAACCCTACATCCGTAAGCATTTTCGGGGGCGTAAGCTGGTGGAGGTCGACGGCAAGCCACGCAGCACCACGCTGGTATCGCTTCTGGATCCATGGTCTCCCATTGCCGAAAACTTTCGCCTTATCCGTACCAATCTCCAACTTTATCATTCCAAAGGCCGCGCCGCGACTTGGCTAATTACCAGCCCCGAAATAGGTGATGGCAAGACCGTAGTTGCAGTCAACTTGGCGATTGTTACGGCACATGGGGGCCAGCGTACGTTGCTGGTAGATGCCGACCTGCGACGTCCCAGGGCACATCACCTGCTGGGCATGTCCGATCGACCAGGACTTGCTGAACTGCTTTTGGGCAAAATTCGCCTTGAGCCCGAGACTTGGACTACCGACATTCCCAATCTGTACTTCTTGCCAGCCGGCGTACTCGACTGCCCACCAGCCGAACTGCTGGGTTCTGAGCGCATGCGTCAGCTGCTGGAGCAGCTGAGCAAGTACTTCGACGTGATTGTGATCGACTCCCCTCCTGTGCTGGCCGTGACAGATCCGGTGCTCCTGGCGCAGCAGTGCAACGCTACGCTTATGGTGGTAGCTGCCGGACGCACCGACCTAAAGGCCTTGGAGATTGCGCGTCAAACCCTAGAGGCCGTTAACGTTACCCTTGCCGGTGTGATCTTTAATCGGTATCGCGCCGACAAACGTAAGGGGTATGGCTATGGTTATGGCTATGGCAGCCGATACCATAAGGGCTATGGTTATTATAGCCGAGAAGCAGCGGCCGGCTAAGCGATCTGTTAGACATCAATTTCTTAAGTCGTAAGCACATGTTGCGTAGACTCGCATGGTGGTGTTTATGGGGATGTGGGCTAGCATGGGCTGCACAGGCGCAGCCAATTGGAGGAAGTCAGAGTTTAGAAATAGAGTTTTTTCGCCCAGGGCGACCCACCATGGTGGTGTACCTCTGGGGGGCTGTTGGGCAACCGGGTATCTGGCGCGTAGAGCGCGAAGTTGACCTGATTTCGCTGCTTTCTGCTGCTCGAGTTGCTGGTGTAGGCTCTAGCCCGCAGGGTGTTAGCCAGCGCTATCTGGTGCGGATTTTCCGGGATGTCGGAGGCGAACGCCAGGAGATTTACCAAGAACGGCTAGAACGCCTCGTGGGGGGAGGTGCACGGCCTTATCCTACTTTGCAAGAAGGGGACATTCTTGTGGTTGAAGTTCGCCAGCGGGCACGTTTTACCTGGGGTACAGCTTTCGAGATCACGCGCACGGTGCTGCAAGTACTGACGCTTTACATTCTGATTCGGCGAGAGTTTTGAAAGGGTGAAAAGGCTGCTGAAAATACTTCTGCGCCGTCAGTTCTGGCGCACCGATGAAGGCACGCAGCTTATGCTGCGTCAGCTCTGGGCCCATAAGCGCCTATTCGCACTTGCCGTAATGCTTAGCGGCTTTAGTGCAGCCCTGGACGGTGTAGGATTGGGCTTGTTGGTCCCTTTTCTAGATAGTCTCCTTAGTCCTCAAGCTAAGGCCTTTGCTACCGGCTGGGCATGGATCGACACCCATCTGCTCCGTGTTGAGGCGCCGGTCATGATACGTCTGTACTGGTTTTCCACGCTGATTTTAGGCGTTATTCTGCTGCGTGGGTTATTAGGCTACCTGGCAAACCAGTTCAGCATTCGGTTGCAAGAATCTATCCTGCATCGCCTGCGCTGCGAAGTGATTAACCAGTTACAGGCGGTTTCGCTGCGGTTTTACGCCCAGCGTCGGACTGGTGACTTGCTTAACGTACTCACAGCTGAAATTCAGCGACTACGCTTTCTCTTTGGAACCGCCAGTGCAATTTTCATCCAGACCGCTTTGCTGGTTGTCTACGGAACGGCCATTTTTGCGCTTTCGTGGTCTCTAGCCTTAGTGGCCATTGTGCTGTCGGCAATCTTGTTTGGCGTAGTGCGCCTATTCGTAAGCCCGCTCAAACGACAAAGTGAGGAGGTTACAGCTACCAATAGTCGGATAGCTTCCCTAGCGCAAGAGCTTATTACAGGCATCCGGACTGTCTTGACGCATGGTGCCCAGGCTTTTGAGTCGACCCGCTTTCAAGAGGCTAGCCAACAGGCCGCTCAGGTAATGGTGCGCATCAGTCGGCGCGAGTCTCTAGTAGGACCGCTTTCGCAGACGATTGCCTCGGCCGCCCTTATTGGGCTTATTGTCGTGTCTGTGCAATTTTTTGTGCTTCCAGGACGTATGAGCCTTGCAGTGCTCATCACGTTTTTGTTTGCTTTTTTTCGTATGCTTCCACTTATCCAACAGCTTAATGGACTTCGCGCGGCATGGGTTAAGCAGCGTGGGGCGGTGCAGGCTATTGCAGAAGTTTTACGCCGCGAAGATAAACCTTATTTGCCAGACGGCTCTATTCCGTTCGAAGGCCTACAGGAAGCTATTGAGCTGCGCCATGTCAGTTTCGGTTATGAGCCTGGGCAGCGCGTGCTGCAGGATATAAACCTTACGATCCGAAAAGGTCAAGTTGTGGCCTTTGTTGGCGCTTCCGGAGCAGGTAAAAGCACGTTGGCCGACTTGATCGTGCGTCTTTATGATCCGGATGAAGGACAAATTCTTTACGACGGTATTGATCTGCGCCAATACCGGCTCGACACGCTTCGGCGCCGGATTGCGGTGGTGAGCCAAGATACGTTTCTGTTTCACGATACGATTCGCGCAAACATCGCCTACGGGCTGGAGGACGTACCAGAAGACCGGATTCGCTGGGCAGCTGCGCAAGCCAATGCGCTGGAATTTATCGAGCAGCTT
>Ga0197142_1000100_pt1 | contig 71271 bp, 63 predicted proteins | sample GBS60_MetaG_FD_148614 | JGI IMG/M metagenome (GOLD analysis project Ga0197142, IMG submission 148614) | Sediment microbial communities from Great Boiling Springs, Gerlach, Nevada, United States - GBS 60_MetaG | ecosystem: Environmental > Aquatic > Thermal springs > Hot (42-90C) > Sediment... | reverse complement strand
AAACCTTGGCCTGGAGAACGGATCCCATGCCTCGCTTTGAAAACATCGTTGCCGCCATCGACGGCAGCGGCCCCACCGAGCAAATGGTGCACACGCTGCTATCTTTGCCGGCCTTTGCCCAGTGCCATGTAACCCTGCTGCATGCGGTGCCTTCCCAGACCTCTGCCGAGGAGATGCGCGCTGCCTGGCAAAAGGGGCAGGAGCTGTTGGCCCAGACGCTGCAGAGTTTTCCCCCGCGGCCTGGGCTAAAGATCAGTACCCAACTGGTGGAAGGGGATCCCAAGGTGGTGGTACTGCAGGTGGCCGAGTCCCTGCCCAATCCCCTCATCGTAATGGGATCCCGCGGGCGCAACCGCATCATGGCCATTTTGCAGAACTCGGTCAGCCAATACGTCTTCCAGCTCGCCTCCTGCCCCATGCTGCTGGTTAAAGACGACGCCTACGTCAAATACCCCAGCCATGTCATGGTGGCCCTCAACAACTCCCCCGCCGCCCAGGCTGCCTTTGCCACAGCCCTGGATCTGGTTGCCGGTATCCCGGGAGCCCAGATTTTTCTGGCCTCGGTACAACTGGATGCCGACGCCCAAGGCCGGGACGAGGTTATCGACAAAGCCATTGCCACCCTCAAAAGCCGCCAAATTCCCCACCGGGTGTTTACAGCGGTCGGCGATCCCGGCACCGAGATCGTCCGCTTGGCGGAAGAGAGCAAGGCCGACCTGTTGGTGATGGGATCCCCGGATCGCCGGCCCAGCATTGCCCGCAGCATCCCTGACCTGGATCGGCTGCTGGGGCGCTCCATCTCCGACTATGTGCGGGTGCACATCGGCTGCCCCGTGCTGATGGTGCGCTCGGCCCAAGACTGAGGGATCCCTAAGGCAAGATAGAACGGCGCTCCGTCACGCGGTCGCTTTGCTGCTGGCGATCCGGACTGACGGCCCAAGCCTCGAAGATGAGTTCAGGGACGCCGGGGGGAATGGTCATGCGGGTGAGGGCTTGCCACCGTCCCTGGTCATCGCGGGAGAAGTCCAGCAACCAGCGGGGGCCATCCACCAGCGAGCGGGTGCGGCCGTGCTTGACCCAAAACTTAATCCACAAAGGAGGCTGAGAGGTCGAGCCACTGGCAGAATTGACCGAGGCCGGCAAACGCAGCACTACATCGAAATTGTCACCTGCCCGCAGTTGTTCGGGCACCAGCAGCTGTGGCGCTGGGCACACTCCTAGGGGCAAGGCTTCTGGGTTCTGCTCAGTAACCGGCAAAGGTAGCGCGGGGGGGACTGGCAGGACAGCCTCTTCGCTGGGCAACTCAGCTGAGGGGGAGGGCGGAAGGGAGGAAGGAGGCACTGCCTCTGCTTCGGCTTGGGCCTCAGCTGGGGGTACGGCATCGGCAGGCAGCTCTCCCGGCTGAGCCGGGTGGGGAGCTGGGGGGCTGCCCTGCCAGATGCGCAACAACTTCTGCAAAGTTCGCTCGGGAGAAAGCAGGGTTGTGGTCGAGGCAGGAGTGGCAACGTCCGTCAACCTGTCTTCCTCTTGGTGCTGCTGGGGGAGGGGGGTCTCCGAGGCAAGGGATTCTTGGCTGCGGCAGCGAATGGAAAAAGGAATCGTGAGCGGCTCTGAAGCCTGCCCAGAGGAGGGAGTGAGGCGCAGCTCTCCCCGCAGAGGACGCGCCCACGGCTGACTTGGCAGGGTAAGGGGAAGGCTAAACACTGCCGTTCGCGCTTGCCCTGGGAGTTGAATCTGCCGTCGCCCTTGGAAAAGGGGATCCTGGTTCCCTTCCTGCCAAAGCTGCACCTGGAGTTCGCCACTACAGCCAATTCGCCCGGTTAACACCAGCACTTCCTGGGGGGATCCCTCCAGGTCGCTGTGCATGAGGGAAAACAGCTCTGGGGGGACGGCAACCTCTTGGGTCTGAGTGGAAGCTTCGGGCGCCGTTGGCTGGACCACCGAGGGTGCTGCTGGTTCCGACTGAGCGGGGGCGGGTACGACCTGGAAACGCAGACAATTGTTTAGCTCCGTCTCGCCAAACAGCTCAGCTATCAAATCGGCATCGCGGCAGTGCAGCTCCCAGAAACCAGGGGAGAGGTGGGTGGCCGGCAAGATGAGGCTGATCCCCTCCTCGTTGGTGCGCACCGAACGGGTTTGCAGGAGCGAGGTGGCTCTCTTTGAGGCTTTCGCCTCCGCGGGAGCTCCCTCATCTTCTGCTGTCAAAGGGCGGTAGTGAACTTCCACAGTAATGGTGAAGTAGGGTTGGGGACAACGGGCCAGGATGGTGTAAGTGTCCTCCTCCAGAATGGCTCCCTCGGCTGGTACTGGCTGCCATTCTTCTTGTCCATCGCGCCGTACCCAAAAACTCAGCATTGCGCAGTCACCTCTGGGAGAGTAGATACTTCACCAGCTCAGCTTGCAGGAGGGTCTGCTGCTGTCCTGTGGGCAAGTGCTTCAGCTGCACCTCCCCGGCCGCAGCTTCCGCCTCTCCCAGCACCACAGCCCAAGTGGCGCCGCTACGGCTAGCCCGTTTGAACTGTTTGCTAAAGGGGCTGCCGCTTAGATCCAGCTCGGTGCAAAAACCAGCTTGGCGCAGGGCCTGGGCAACGAGAAGGGATTGAGCTTCCGCTTTGGCTCCGCGGGAGATCACGTAGACGTCTAGGGGCCCTGCCACCCCCTCTGGCTGCTTTTTTTGCAGCAGCAACACCAGCCGCTCCAGGCCAATAGCCCAGCCCACCGCTGGGGTTGGCGGCCCGCCCAGCTCTTCCACCAGGCCGTCGTAGCGCCCGCCCCCGCAGACAGTGCTCTGGGCTCCTAGCTCGGGCGAGACAATTTCGAAGGCGGTGTGGGTGTAGTAGTCCAAGCCCCGCACCAGGTAGGGATCCAGCTCATAGGGGATGTCTAGGGCCTTGAGATGGGCTTGCACTTGCTCGAAGAAGGCGCGTGAGTCAGCACTGAGGTAATCGGGCAGCTTGGGCGCTTTCTCGGCAAGGGCGCGGGTATGGGGATCCTTGCTGTCAAGGATGCGCAAGGGGTTGCGGCTGAGGCGCTCCTGGGAGTCGGGATCAAGCTGCTCTTTCAAGGGGGTGAAGTAGTCCACTAGGGCTTGGCGGTAGGCCCGCCGATCCTGCCCGTCCCCGAGGGAGTTGAGCCGCAAGGTAAGGTTTTCCACCCCCACCGCCCGCAACAGCTCCCAAGCCAGAGCAATGACCTCGGCGTCAGCGCGGGGATCCCGGCTGCCTAGGAGCTCCACCCCCAACTGATGGAACTGGCGTTGCCGCCCCGCTTGGGGACGCTCGTAGCGAAACATGGGCCCGCAATACCACAGGCGCTGCACATCGCCTGCCATCTGCAGCCCGTGCTGGATATAGGCCCGCACCACACCAGCAGTGTTCTCAGGGCGCAGGCTTACCTCCTGCTCGCCGCGAGTGCTAAAGGAAAACATCTCCTTGCCCACCACGTCAGTGGCGCCGCCGAGGCTGCGGGCAAAAAGCTCTGTTAACTCCAAAATGGGGGTGCGGATCTCCTGGTAGTTGGCCCGCCCCAAGATCTCGCGGGCCCTGGCCTCCACCTGCTGCCACAGCCTCACCTCCTGCGGCAGAATGTCGCGGGTGCCTCGCACCGCCTGGATTTTCTCCATGTTGGCTCCTCTTGCCCCGAGCCCCGTCCCTGGGCCCCCAAGGGTTTATGTCAATGCCATAATATCGGCAACCGTGTTCCTGCTGCCGAGGGGTAGAGCGAGCTAGCCTCGGCTCAAGCTAGCGTAGAAGGCGGCAACTTGGCTGGCAGCGGCCACAGCTGCTGTGGTGGAGCGCAGGATTGTCGGGCCCAAAGAGACAGGCACTCCGCCGTAGGCTTCCGCCTGGCGCCGCTCGCTCTCTGTCCAGCCCCCTTCTGGGCCAATAGCCAGTGCCACCACAGGATCCCGCAGTTGCGGTAGGACCTGCAGCAGCAAAGGGGCGTCCTGGCGGGCGACGGCTATACCCCACCAGTTGGCCCTTAGCTCGGCCAGCCAGCGGCTCCAGGAAGTAGGCGGGTCAACTTGGGGCCAGTGCAGCCGCTCACACTGTTCTGCTGCCTCCCGCACAATTTTTTGCCAGCGTTCCTGCCGCCCAGGTCCCGGCTCTACCACGGTGCGCTCCGTCAGCAAAGGGGTAATGCGGGCTACCCCCAGCTCAGTAACCTGGCGAAACACCTCATCAAACCCCAGCCCCTTGACCACTGCCAAGCCCAGATGCAGGGAAACGGGCAGTTCCCGCGGCAGCGTCTCCACCTCGGTTGCAATCTGGCATTTCTGGGGCTGCCAATGGGCTAGCCACAGCTTGCCAGAGCCATCCAAAACCAAAAAGGGATCCCCTGGCCGGAGGCGGTGCACCCGCTGCAGGTAGTGCCGCTGTGAGCTACTTAAATGGAGCCCGCCTGCGGGATCCCGTTGGGCCGGATCGATGGCTAGGCGGGGCAGAGAACTTAAATTGTGCGTGCGTTCAGACAGCACCATTCCCCCCGTCGCCAAAGGGATGCAACCAACCACTCGTGGGCCTCCAACATCTCCGTAACCAGCTTGGCCTGCTCCAGGAGAATGCCGCTGAGGATGAGCCAGCCCCCTCTTTTCACCACCAGGCCAAACTGCGGGATCATGTCTAGGATCACCTCCGTCAGAATGTTGCACACCAGCCCATCCACCATCTCGGGAATGTGCTCCAGGCTACCTTTGGCCACCACAATGCGATCCGTCAGGCCGTTGAGATCCCGGTTCTGGAGAGTGGCCTGCACCGCCAGCGGGTCAACATCCACGGCATAAACCCGCTTGGCTCCTAAGAGAGCCGCTGCCACGGACAAAATGCCCGAACCACAGCCCACATCGGCCACCGTCAGGGGATCCCCCCTCTCCAGGCGCATCTCCAGGGCCTCCAGGCAAAGCTGGGTGGTCGGATGAGTACCTGTGCCAAAGGCCATGCCCGGATCCAGCCGCAGCAGGAGACGACCGGGGTGGGGAGGTGGATCCAGCCAAGACGGACAAATAAGCAACCTGTCCCCGACCCACTGGGGCTGCCAGTGCTGCTTCCAACTGCTGCTCCAGTCCTCCGCCTCTATGCGTTCCCAGCGCAGTTTGGGAAGGGGCTGGCCAGCTACGAGGGCATCTTGCCGCAGGCGCAGAGCCAGAGCTGCCAAGTCCAAGAGGGTGGCGCGGGAGCAGGGCAAGTAGGCATGAATGCTGATTTGGCCTTCGTCATGACCCTGGCTGGCCATGCCTTGACAGCCAAAGCTCTCCAGCCGCCAAAAGATCTGGTCCTCCTGAACAGGGGAGGCAACGATGTGGAGATCCCACCAGCTTCCGGCGGGATCCAGCCGCTGGGCAGAGGAACGGGAGGAGGGATCAGTAGCGGTCCTGTTCACGGGAGTTCCTGCCTGGGGAAAGGAAAACGGCTGCCATACCCCTTGGCTTGGGCAAGCCAGTTCTTTTCTAGTCTAGGATCACCCGCTAACGGGCAGCCCCCCTGATGAGGGGTTTGATGCCCCCCTCGATCCCCTGGGATAGAACAGGAGAAGAATTGAACGCGCACTTCGTATCCTTGGCAAAGCTCTGCACGAGGGGAGGGAGCTAAGCTGTGTTCTTTGTCAAGTGGCAATGCAAGGGGTGAGAGGAATGGTAGCCGAGCAGTCGCCAGAACAGGGCACCCCACCTTCTCTCGAGCCGGCCGGGGAGCGGAAGGTGGACCAAGGAGGGGGAGCTGGGGATCCCCATCTACTCAAGGTCAACCCTGGCAAGAGCTCCGTCCCCCTGACGCGAACAGCTCTGATGCGGCGCTTTAACCAGAGCTTTCCGCCTTTTTACAGCCAGTTTGTCAGCAGCGAGGTTCAGGTGCAAAACCTGCGTCTGGCCTATGCCCTCTACCAGACTCGCAAGGCCGTGGTGCAGATGCAGGACGAGCGCTGTAAGACACTGGTTTGTCTAGCTTACCGCAATCGCCCCTCTCTGCTCAGCGATCTGTTTGGGGTGCTCACGGCATTCAATCTCTCAGTGCACAGCATCCATCTCTACGGGCAGATCTACGCACCCCACTTGGTATTTATCCGGGTCACTGTCTCGCGGGATGGGCACAGCCTTTCTGCCCAAACCAAACTTAGCCTAGAACGGGCCATTCACGAGTGCTTGGCAGGAGTGTTTCCTGTTCATGAAACCTTGGCGCTGGAGCTTGATCTCAAGGCTGCTCTAAAGGACACTCAGGTTTCTTTTTATCTTGACCCCCTGTTTCACCTGCCCACGCTACTAGTGGAGGTGGACAACCAGCCAGGTGTATTTTACCGGGTAATGACCGCTCTGGCGCAGGAGGATTTGACCGTTGTTAACCTCAATTTGCTGCTCCGCCGCAAACGGGTGCGCTTTATCTTCTACCTGCTAGGCCCGGAGGCAGCCCCAACTTTGCCGGAGTTGCTGGGGCAGAAATTGGCGTTGAGCATCCAACGGCGGCTGCAAGGGGAACCCGTCTAGAAAGGACACCGTCCCCCTGAGGCGAATGGCCCTAGATCTGCAGAGGACTGGGGGGCAAGTCAAAAAGGACGGTGCTCATGTAGCGCTCGGCCCAGGCGGGGCCAAAAGCTTTTTCCAAAACGCGGCGGGTGCGGTCGTTTTGCTGTTGTTGACTGCAGTAGCGCTGCTGCCCTTGATAGTGCGCCATAATCTGGCTGGGATCCGTCTGCGGGGGGATCTGGTGCGCCAGCTGGCAGTGCAGCTCCAGGTAACGGCAGGCAAAGTGCAAAAAGCGCTCGGCCTCGACTTCGTTAGTGGGACGCACAAACAGGCAGTAGGGGGAGAAGATTGTCCCCCAGGAGGGAAGTTGCCGTCGCTGCTGAAAAGGAGCGCGATGGGATCCCAGGGCTTCCAGCTCCTGGATGTAGGGATCTGGCAAAGTGGGAGTAACCGGTGAGAGATCGACAATGGCAGCACTTACCTGGCCGCGGCCGGCCACAATGTCACAGCCAAACAGCGGCAGCGGGTACTGCGGTTGAGGAAACATGACACAGTGGAGAATGTCCAGGCTTTGGCCAGCCTGGGCCAGCTCCAGGTGCAACTTGCGGAAGGGCCCCCCCTGGTAGCAGCGGTTTTCAATCTGCAGTTTCTCGCCTTCTAGGCGGCCCTCCACGTAGCCCAGATCCTCGGGCAGGTCATAGGGGGTCAAGGCGAGGTGGGATCCCCAAGTGCTCAGAATCGCCTCCGCAAGGCGCCCAATGAGGGGATGCAGTTGGGCTTGCAACGTAGGAGGAGTAACCACGGAAGGGGTGGGATTCGAACCCACGGTGGCCTCACGGCCACAACGCTTTTCGAGAGCGCCACAATCAACCACTCTGTCACCCTTCCATCTATCCATCACAACATATTAGCGACAAACAGGCTATCCTGTGTGGGCCGAACAGAGAGTGCCGGCTCAAGAACCCCGCCCCGCCGAGGCAAAGGGTAGCCCTGTAGGTAGCAAGCCAGCTACAGTACGCCCAGCCCCCCATCACCCTCGCACCAGGAGGGTCTGCCTCTCCTCCAGCGGCATTGCTGCGGCTTAGGGGAAAGCCAGTCCTGAATACTTTCACTGGACGGTTTCTCTCCTGGCTAAACTAAGCATGAACTTCCTAATAGCGGAGAGGTGGAAGTTTTCTCTGCCCTGTCCCGCTTCACCCGGTTCAACACCTACCCATTAGAAACCTTGAGTTTGCAAGCAATAGGCAGGACTTGAGTCATATTGGAGTTATGCATTACCACAGCTGCATTCCCGCCGATCCTTGCCCTCCGCCCTGCTACCGCGACCGTCCTACGGACAGAGGGGGGCGCCTGCGGAGTGTAGCTAGTCCAGAAGGCGGCCCCTGCAATGAGATCATGGAGATATGGCTGCCCTTTCCATTCACCACTTTCGCCAGGCTAAGCAGATAGGTCAACCGCTGGTGGCCCTCACGGCTGCCGACTACGCCACAGCCCAGATTTTGGATCAGGCTGGGATTGACCTGATCCTGGTGGGCGATAGCCTGGCCATGACCAGCCTGGGCTACAGTAGCACCCTGCCCTTGACGCTGGAACAGATGATCCACCACGCCCAGGCGGTGCGCCGGGGGGTAGTGCGGGCCTTTCTGGTGGCTGACCTGCCCTTTTTGAGTTACCAAGTCCACAAAGAACAGGCTCTCCTCTCGGCAGGCCGGCTAATGAAGGAGGCGGGAGTCAATGGGGTGAAGCTGGAGGGGGGCTACCCCGCTATGGTGGAAACGGTTGCCTTTTTGGTGCAGCGAGGGATCCCCGTTCTGGGCCACATTGGCCTCACACCCCAGGCTAAACACCAGCTGGGGGGCTACCGCCAGCAGGGAAAAACACCGGAAGAGGCAGAGCGGCTGTGCCAGGAAGCTTTGAACCTAGAGCAAGCGGGAGCTTTTGCCCTAGTCCTGGAACATATGCCGGCGGACTTAGCCGGGCAGATTACCCGGCAACTCCAGATCCCAACTTTGGGAATTGGAGCCGGCCCTGCCTGCGACGGTCAGATCCTCGTCACCCATGACCTCCTGGGCTTAAGTGAGCGCATCCCGCCTTTTGCTAAGGCCTACGCCAATTTAAGACAGGTAATCCGAGAGGCCGTGGAAACTTTTGCTGAGGATGTCCGCCAGAAAGTGTTTCCTCCTCCCTAAGAGCTCCCTGGGAGCAAACTGTGTTATCCAAGTAAGGAAGCAGAACTAATGAGGTAACCGCTGTGGTTCCTGCTGGACTGAGGCGCTATGCCGTTCGGTATGCCTCCATGCCCCTGATGGTTTATCGGGAGCTGGCTGCCCACTTGGCTTGCATTCCCGGCGTAGAAACGCAGCTGGAATGGAGAAAAGATCCCACCTTTGACTACTCTGCTAGCCAAATTGAGGCACTGCACATCTACCAAGCACCAGAGGCTGATAGAGAGCAAATTCAGCGCATTCTTGACCACTATGGGCCATGGCAGTATAGCCCCCTAGAAGATTAGTGTCCTAGGTGGGCGAAACAGGGATCCTAGATTAAGGATCCCTGGCCTACTTTTTAGCTGGAAAAGTTTTGGAGCAGAAGCGCCTCGGGAAGTTACTGACTCTGAGCTGGTAGGTGCAGCTTACGGGCCAAGCCTAGCTGCGCCAGCAGCCAAATGACCCAGTAGGTCATGTCAATTTCCCACCAACGCAAGCCTGCTTTTACGCACTTTGGATCAGCGTGATGGTTGTTGTGCCAGCCTTCGCCGTAGGTCAAAAGAGCAGCCCACCAAAGGTTACGGGCATTGTCGTTGCTCTCGAACGTTCGATAGCCCCAGAAGTGGCTGGCTGAATTGATCAACCAGGTGCAGTGCAGCAGCAGCACCGTCCGTACAAAGATGCCGTAGATAACAAACGGCCAGCCCCCCACCAGATAGAGCCCAGCAGCTAGCGGCAGTTGCAGCAGTAGCCCATACTTGTCCAGCCAGCGGTAAAAGGGATCCCGAGCCAAGTCTGGCGCAAAGGCAAAATACTTCTCAGGGTTGAAGAACTCTTCTCGCTGGTAGATTAGCCAAAGCATGTGGCTCCACCAAAAGCCTTTGCTGGCTGAGTAGGGATCCTTTTCCTCGTCCTCAGTAAACGCGTGGTGCTGGCGATGGCCACCTACCCAAAAGATTGGCCCTCCTTGAAGAGCCAGGGTGCCAAGTGTAGCAAAGACATACTCCAGCCACTTGGGCACCTGGAAACTGCGATGGCTGAGAAGGCGGTGATACCCCAAGCAAATCCCCAAGCTGCCAAAACACCAGTGGAAAAATAGGGCTACTCCCAAGGCAGACCAGGAGAAGAAAAGAATGCCACCCACCAAAGCAACGCTGTGGAGGACTATGAAAAAAAGAACGAACTCCCAAGCAAACCGAAAAGGCTTCCGGGACTCAGGTTGAATCAAGGGAACAGGGTCGTTAGGATTGCCCAAGGAATTGGGGGAAAGGGAGACAGTCATGAACTAGACAAACCTCAAGGTGGAGAAAAAAGTAAGGCAGAGTTCAATCGCTCCTTGCACGGTTGCTTCTTATGCAAAAGCCGCTTTTCTCCAGCGCTAAGAAACGCGCTGAATCCCTCTTTCCCTTACCGGTGCAAGCCTCAGCAAGGGAGACGGCTAGAAGCAAGAGAGCAAAAGAGTGGCCGATGGTATCTCGCCTGAGGTTAAGCTTAACGATATTTCACCCCAAGTGCAAGTGATACTTGCAGATTGCTTTTCATCGGATCTTCTCTTGGCTCCTTACCCCATCACCCACCATGGCACGTCCCTCTTCCCGGCAAAGGCTGCTGAAGGCAGCTCGAGAGCTGTTCGTCCGTCAGGGCATTGCCCAGACGACCACTCGGCAAATTGCAGACTTGGCCGGGGTTCATGAAGTAACCCTGTTTCGCCACTTTGGCAGCAAGCAGGGGCTGCTCCTAGCTGTATTCGCTGAGCTGGGAGTTTTCTCCGGTATTGCCGACTTACCCCTTCCAGCGGATCCCACCACCTTCCAGAGCGCTGAGCTGCAGGCCATTCTCCTCCGCTATGTCCAAACCTGCTTCCAAGCTCTAGCCGATAACCCTGAACTGGTGCGCTCGTTGGTGGGAGAAGCAGGCTCCTACTCCGAGGAGCATCGCCGTGCCTTGAGAGCAGGCTTCCTGCAGGCACAAGAGCAGCTCTGCAACTACCTGAAACAGATCCCCAGCCCAGACCTACAGGCAATCGACTCTGAGCGCCTTCATGCAGCTGCTGGGGCTCTCCACTTGATGATTCTAGGGGCAGCTGTACTGGCCGTTACTGCTGGCTTGCCCTGCAGCAACACCGACCAGCCCTCGTCTAACCCAGCGGACAAAGGTATGTCTTGCCCCAGCGTCCCCCCTCTCCTGCAAGCCTGTGTAGAGCTGTGGATGGCAGCCCTGACGGGCATGAAGCAGGCCTACAGCCCGCCCTGAAAAAAATCTCCTCGGGGCTGGGTAATTCATTACCAAAAAAAAGAGAAGAGATGAGGAGGTTGTAAGCCGGGTTCTGTAGTGGGGTGCTCCAAGGAGCAGCCCCAACTGGCGGTCATCTCTCTGGGAGTGATGTTACCATCACCCTCTAGCGGCTCACCACCACCGAGACCACCCTTCCCCAACTGCTTGGTTGAGTACCGTGACCTCGGTGCAGCTGACAGGGGCGAAGAACAGCCATAATCCTGCAGCTGCGGCCTTGCTTTCCACCGGGGTTTACCGAGCCAGCGCCTCACGACGCTGCTGGTGGGCTCTTACCCCACCTTTGCACCCTTACCTGTGCTGGGATCCCAGCCATCGGCGGTATGTTTCTGTGGCACTATCCTCGCGGTTTCCCGCACTGGGCTTTCCCCAGCGGTGTGTTCTTCTGAAAGCCCGGACTTTCCTCATCCTGCTGTCTGGTGGCGACAGCGAGGACGCGACCGCCTGCCCCTCCTATCTCTTCACTTTGCAATCTTACCGCATCCCTCTAGCGTAGAAAATCCCCCTCTGTCTGGGCTGGGGCTTCTCCCTGGGGCCACTGGCTGGCTGCCGCGCAGCAGCTGACCAGCTTGCAAAACTGCCGCTGCTAAGTGCCTTCCCACCGTTGGCAAAGAGCCAGCCCCGCCAGGAGTCCGTCCCGTTGAGGCAAACGGTCGGCCTATCCTCCCAGGGGAGTTCTTGGGCGGGGAAAGCGCTGCATCAGCTCTTGGACAGCCTCGGCATGGTAGGAGCTGCGGGTAAGCGGGGAGGACACCACCTGCAAAAAGCCCAGCTCTTCTCCCACCCGTCGCCAGTGGTCAAACTCCTCCGGGGGCACGTAGCGCTCCACTGGCAGGTGCTTGGGACTGGGAGCCAGGTATTGGCCAAGAGTAAGGATGTCGCACCCTACCTGGCGCAGATCTTGCATGACCTGCAAAATCTCTGCGGCGGTTTCCCCCAGACCCAACATTATTCCTGACTTGGTGTAGAGGCCGGGATCCCACTGCCGCGCCAACTCCAGCAGCTTGAGGGAGCGCTCGTAGTTCCCTTGGGGGCGCACCCGCCGGTAGAGGCGGGGCACGGTTTCCGTGTTGTGGTTAAGCACTGTGGGGCGGGCAGCGAGAATCTGCTCCAAGGCCTGCCAGTTGCCGCACAGATCTGGGATCAAGACCTCGATGGTCGTCTGGGGCATGCGGCGGCGGATTTCGGTAATGCAGGCAACAAACTGGCTGGCTCCCCCATCGGGGAGATCGTCCCGGTTGACGGAGGTAATCACGGCATGGCGCAACCCCAGCCGTTGCACGGCTTCCGCCACCCGCAGCGGCTCAGTGGGATCCAAAGGCGGAGGCCGTTTGGTGAAGTCGATGGCGCAGTAGGGGCAGGCGCGCGTGCAGGCTGGGCCCATGATTAAAAAGGTGGCAGTGCCGTTGGCAAAGCATTCTCCTAGGTTGGGACAAGCGGCCTCTTCACAGACGGTGTTCAGGCCTAAGTCCCGCAATAGGTGTTTGACGGATCCCACCCGCTGGGGGGCCTTGGCCCGCAGCCAGGGGGGCTTGCCACTAGGGGAAGCAACAGCGCCCAAAGAAAACCCTCCAACCAAGCGCCACTGGCAACTTGCGTATCTCTTAGCTTATTCTCTCATTTGGCTCGGTAGCGAGCCGACCTCGCTGCTCCCAGCGCCTTGCAAGAGCCAAAACCTCTGGAAACGACTTGGTCCTCCTGTCCGCGTCAGGAGAACATACGAGGCGGGGCAGAAAAGCCCCCAAGCAACTTTAGGGGCCAACTTATACTAGACTAGGGTTGTTGCTACCGGACCAAAGACTTCTTCCTGCTGACGCGGCCGCGAAAGCGGCCCAGCTTGCCTAAAGGAAGTCTAGGGGCAGTTTGACAGCCCTTTTACGAGCCTGTTTTGGGTCTGTGCAAGAGTCCCCCGAACCTAGTCAGCAGGAGTGTCAAGGCATACTCATACTGAAAAGCGAATGTTGAGCGATAGGGATCCCACATGGTTGTTGCTGCTCCTCCCTCTCTAGAACAACTTGCCATCAACACCATTCGTTTTTTGGCGGTGGATGCTGTTCAGAAGGCCAACTCCGGCCACCCTGGCCTGCCGATGGGGGCAGCACCCATGGCCTATGTGCTTTGGCAGCATTTCCTCAAGTTCAACCCCCGCAACCCCAAGTGGGTGGATCGGGATCGCTTTGTCCTCTCGGCAGGCCATGGCTGCATGCTGCAGTATGCTCTGCTACACCTGACTGGCTTTGACCTTAGTCTTGAAGACCTCAAGCAGTTTCGCCAGTGGGGGTCCAAAACCCCTGGCCACCCGGAAAACTTTGAAACTCCTGGTGTGGAAGTAACCACTGGCCCCCTAGGGCAGGGAGTGGCCAATGCCGTGGGCCTGGCCATTGCTGAAGCCCACCTAGCCGCCCGCTTCAACAAGCCCGGCCACACAATTGTTGACCACTATACCTACGTAATCTTGGGTGACGGTTGCAACATGGAGGGGGTGGCCTCGGAAGCAGCCTCTCTGGCTGGCCACCTCAAGCTGGGCAAGCTCATCATGCTCTACGACAGCAACCACATCTCCATCGATGGCAGAACGGAAATTACCTTTACCGAAGATGTGGGCAAACGCTACGAGGCCTACGGGTGGCATGTGCAAAAAGTAGAGGATGGCAACCACGACCTGAAGGGGATTGCCGCCGCTATCCAGAAAGCTAAGGAAGTTACCGACAAGCCTTCCTTAATCATTGTCGAGACCACTATTGGCTACGGCTCCCCCAACAAAGCGGGCACTGAGAGCGTCCACGGGGCACCGCTGGGACCGGAAGAGGTGAAGCTCACTAAACAAAATCTGGGTTGGCCGCTGGAGCCGGAGTTCTACATCCCCGACGAAGTGTTGGCCCATTTCCGCCAAGCCATTGAAAAAGGGGCCAAGGCTGAGGCCGAGTGGAACGAGCGCTTTGCTGCGTACGAGAAGGCTTACCCGCAGGAGGCTGCTGAGTTTAAACGGATCATGGCGGGGGAACTGCCTGTGGGTTGGAAAGAAGCTCTAGCCCCAATTGCTGAAACCGGCAGGGAATCCACCCGCAATCTCTCCAAGCTTTGCCTCAACGCTCTAGCCAAGGTGGTGCCTGAGCTACTGGGCGGATCCGCCGATCTAGCCCACTCCAACATGACTTACTTGAAGGGGATCCCAGAGTTTCAGGCCGGCTCCTACCACGGGCGCAACTTCCGCTTTGGAGTCCGGGAACACGCCATGGGGGCCATTGCCAACGGCATGGCTCTGCACGGCGGCCTCATCCCCTACGACGCCACCTTCCTAGTTTTCAGCGACTACATGCGGCCGGCCATCCGGCTGTCGGCCCTCTCGCGGGCACGGGTGTTGCACATCATGACCCACGACTCAGTGGCTCTGGGAGAAGACGGTCCCACCCACCAGCCTATTGAGACGTTGGCCTCCCTGCGAGCTATTCCCAACCTCTACGTCATCCGCCCCGCTGATGCTCGCGAGACGGTGGGAGCTTACCAAGTAGCCCTCGAGTCTACGTCCACCCCTTCGGTGCTGGTGTTTACCCGGCAGGCGGTCAACCCCGTGGAAGGCACCTCCATTGAGGGAGTGGCCAAGGGAGCCTATGTGGTGGTGGATGCCCCCAACCCGGAGCTTATCTTGATTGCCACCGGCTCGGAGCTGGAGCTGGCAGTCAAGGCTGCCGCCCAACTGCGCCAGGAAGGTCGGGCGGTACGGGTGGTCTCCATGCCCTGCATGGAGCTGTTTGAGGCCCAGCCCCAGAGCTACCGCGACTCTGTCTTGCCTCCCAACGTTACCAAGCGCATCTCCGTCGAGGCCGGCTCTACCTTTGGCTGGCACAAGTACCTGGGCTTTGAAGGGGTAGCTATTGGCATTGACCGCTTTGGCGCCTCCGCCCCCGGCCCTGTGTGCATGGAGAAGTTTGGCTTCACGGTGGAGAATGTGCTCAATACTGCCCGCCGGCTCCTAAGCTAAGGTTTTGGCTTCTCCGGCCTGAGCCCAGCAGGGATCCCTTCTCGGCTGGGTTTTTTGCTGCCTGGTGGAAAGGCTGACAACTTGAGCAGCAGGACCAGCAAAACATCGCAGACCCACCCGCAACCCCCTTGTTGAGGCGTACCCTTGAAAAACAGCGGCCATCTGGTCTGGCCGGCCCTTTTTGGGAACAATACAAGCAGGCGAGGAAGGGCATCCCCCATTCCGAGACAGAAGCATGAGACCCCCAAAACAAAGCAAGAGAATTGGCTGGATCATGGCCGCTCTGTCAGTCTGGGTAGGTGGACACCGGGCCGTCGCTCAGCCTGACTTTCAAACAGTGCCGCTACCGCGCCTGCCAGTGGGGGTGGACCAATCGGTCTTTGACCAGCCGGTGGCCCGCTTCAACCCCAACCTGCCTGCCGAGCTGGTGATCCACAATCGCACTGGTCTGCCTCTGGAATATGGCTTTACGGATCCGCGGCAGAAGGTGTCGGAACTTCCGCCGGGAGAAACGCTGCGCCTAGGCAATCTACCCATCCCCAATTGCATGGCCATCAACACGCCGATGTTGTCTCCCGTGGGCTACCGGGTGAGCGTGGATCCGTTGAATGTCATCACCGTAGAGGTGCGCCGGGTCAACGATGTCTCTGGCGACCATTGCCTGGATCTGCAAGAGACAGGCGCTATTTTCGTGAATTGATGACAGCTTGAACCGGCAAAAGGTAGCCTTGGGGCTCTCGCGGCTGCTTTCTCAGCTTGGCAAAGTGGCCGCCGCCTTCTACACGTTAGATGGTAGTTAACCTTACTCAAATCTGGCACTGGAATTGGGTCTATAGGAGAGCCAATCAGAGGTGCAAGCGTATCGACAGCAATTGACCCCTGTGACAAGATGCAAACAGGATGTCTAGATCGAGGGTCTCGCAGACTTTGCTCTGCCTCTGGGCGACTCACCGGTAATCCAGCTTAAGTGTCCTTTACCTGTTTTGGATGGTCTCATGGGCGATAGCTTGTCTTCTTGGTTTCCCCGTGCCTTGGTGATTGGCGCTGCGGTTGTGGGGCTGTCGGGCCTTCCGGCAAAGGCTCAGCAAATCACGGATCCCAGCCCAGCTCAAGCGGCCACTAATGTGGAGCCCACCTCGCCAATCTCGGCTTCTTTTCGCAGCCAAGATGGGGTCAGCGTGCGCCCAGAAACAGTGCGGGTTTTTCTAGACGGCAAAGATGTAACTGCCGAGTCGGTGATTACCCGGGATTTCTTCACCTACCGTCCCTCGCAACCGCTGCCGCCGGGACGTCGGGAAGTCCTGCTGGAGTTCACCAATACGCAAGGGGTGACCCGCCGCGTTACCTGGAGCTTCACCGTGGGTAGCCCCGTCCGCGCCTCTATTGACCTGGTGGATCACAACGCCGGTAATCGCCCCTTGGCGGCGGGCGAGATCCTGTTGGTAACCGTTAAGGGCACTCCCTCCAGCCGAGTAACCGTTTACCTGGTTCAGGACGGACGGCAGGTGCAAACTCTACAAGCCCAGGAAGTTGCCAGTGGCACCTATGTGGTCAACGCCTTGATCGAGCCAAAAGATGCCACCCGCGAAGGGATCGTCATCGCTCGCCTGGAAAACGGCGGCCAGGTGCGCTTTATGACCGCGGAACAGCCAGTTCGGCTGGTTGAAGGAGCTACCGCTGGCATCCAGCGACTCACCCCCCAAGAGGTTCCCTCCAGCCTGCTGCCCCAGATTACCAACCTGCGGGATGGGGATCGGGTTGCCGGTTCTTCGTTTACGCTGCAGGGTACCACGGCTCCCAATGCTTCGGTGCGGGTAACAGTAACGGCTTCGACTTCGCTGGGGGGCATCCTCACCGCTCAGCAGACTGTGATGAACCAAACTGTCCAGGCAGATGGGCAGGGCCGTTTTACCATCACCGTTCGGCCCCCCATTCCCGCTGCTGGCACGGTGTATCAGGTAAACCTCACGGCTACTTCTGGCAACCAAACCAGCCCAACGGTAACCCTGCGCCTTACCCAGCAGTAGGGGACCAGCCCCCCTCACTCCTCCAGCTTCTGCCTAAGCTTTCAGCGTGGCCTCAACTGGAGCTCCTAGCGCTGAGGGAGGGCTAGTCTGAGTTTTCAAGCTCTGCAGTTGGCGGCGGCTCCTGAACGTCTTGGGTAGGGGTTAGGGAGAGGGAAGACTGCTGTTGCCAGTGCCACAGGAGGGCAGCCATAACCAAAGCAGGGGAAGCAATCATAGCCACAATCACCGGCATCGTCTTCGGCAAGGCCAGGTAGGGGCCACCGTATTTGATTGCAACGCTAATAGCAGCAGCAGCCCCCATCAATTGCAGGGCAAACGCCAGGGTTTTGGGCTGCATAGCTCTGCTGCTCCAGTTAGAGCTTGCCCTCCAGAGGCCAATTCTTAAGGATCCAGATTAGCACCCAAGGCAAACTTCGCCCTTGCAGGGCGGGTTTAGAAAGTGGCTCTGGGGGGCATAGGTGAACGGAACAGCGCTAGAGTTGGCTACATAGGCAAAGCTGACTAGCGCTATAGAAAGGGTTTCACTCCGCTGTGCCATGACTCAGCAACTCCCTTTTGAAGGAGGGGGATCCCGTCGAGGGCGGGTGATTGCAACGGATTTGCGGGAGGAGATGCAGCGCTCCTACCTGGAATACGCCATGAGCGTAATCGTGGGGCGGGCCTTGCCGGATGTACGGGATGGCCTCAAGCCAGTCCAGCGCCGCATCCTCTACGCCATGCACGAGCTGGGCCTGACGCCGGATCGCCCCTACCGCAAATGTGCGCGGGTGGTGGGGGACGTGCTGGGGAAGTACCATCCCCACGGGGATCAGGCAGTTTATGATGCGCTGGTGCGCATGGCGCAAGATTTTTCCAGCCGCTATCCCCTAGTGGCGGGACACGGCAACTTCGGCTCGCTAGACGACCCGCCAGCGGCCATGCGCTACACCGAGTGCCGGCTGTCGGCACTGAGCCACAGAGTACTTCTAGAGCAGGTGTCGGAGGAGGTTGTCGATTTTATTGCCAATTTCGACGGATCCCACCTCGAGCCAACTGTTCTGCCAGCTCGCCTGCCTGTCTTGCTCCTCAACGGCGCTTCTGGGATTGCTGTGGGCATGGCTACCAGCATCCCGCCCCATAACCTAGGAGAAGTGGTGGACGGCCTGCTGGCTTTAATTGACCATCCCAATCTCAGCCCAGAGGAGCTGTTGCGCTGGATCCCGGGGCCGGACTTTCCCACTGGTGGCCAGATTGTCGATAGCCAGGGGATCCGCGAAGCCTATCTCACTGGCCGCGGCTCCATTACACTGCGGGGGGTGGCCCGTTTTGAGGAGATCCAGCAGGGCAAAGGACGCCACCGGCGGCCTGCTCTAGTGGTCACCGAGTTTCCTTACCAGGTGAACAAAGCTGCCTGGATCGAGAAAGTGGCGGAGCTGGTTGCCCAAAACCGTCTCAGCGGCATTGCCGACCTGCGGGATGAATCGGATCGCAGCGGCATTCGAGTGGTGGTGGAACTCAAGCGAGAGGCCAATCCTCAGGCGGTTTTGCAGCAGTTGTACAAGCTGACCCCTCTGCAGAGCAACTTCGGGGTAATCCTGCTGGCCCTGGTGGATGGAAAACCGCAGCAGCTGAACCTAAAGCAGATCTTGCAGCATTTTTTGCACTTTCGCGAAGCTACCCTCAGCCGGATGTTTCGCACTGAACTGCAGCAGCTACAGCACAAGGCGGAAGAGGTGGCGGGGATGGTGCTGGCCCTAGCTGATCTGGAAGGGGTGATCAACTTGCTGCAGCAAGCCCCCGATGGCCCCACAGCCAAAGCCCAACTGCAGGCCCGCTTGGGTTGCACCCCCCAGCAGGCGGAGACCATCTTAGCCATGCCCCTACGCCGCCTGACAGCCTTGGAGCGGGAACGGCTGCAGCAGGAGCAGGCGCAGTTGCAGGCCCGCATCGAAGAATTGCAGGAGCTACTGAGTGACCGCCGCAAGCTCCTGAAGTACTTGAAGAAAGAGCTGCGCCACTTGAAGAAAACCTTCGGGGATCCGCGGCGGACCCAGATTCTTTCTAAGACGGAGCTGGAGGCAGAACAGGCCTAGTCCGCGGGGGCGCCCCTGCCTAGCCGTTGCTCCCGCAGCAACCCAGCGCAGGGGAAAGGGGGCGAAGAGGTGCTGGTCACTGCGGCAAAGCTTTCACTCTGCCCCTCGAAGGGATCGCGGGGGGTACCCTTGTTGCCACCTTCCCCTTGGACCTCGATCCCGAAGAGGCAAGCTTGGCAGGGCTCAGCCAACGGGGATCGACGAGCTGAGCTGGGCAGCCCTTCCGATCCCAAGCTGCAGGACGGTGACGTTGTCCTCGCCAGCGGGCGAGTGCTGCGCTTAGCGGCAGAGCCGATCCTACCCCTGGGTTGAAAGCTATGGGCACACCGGCCCTGCATAACCTACTGGGGATGGCGCCGCTTGCCCCCGCGGGGTCCTGATTTAGGGGCTGCTTCTGGGCCAGATCCCAGCCCTGGAGTGGGGCAAGGCAGGCACCGCAGCCTTTCCCCCTCCCGACAAAGTAGGCCCGCCCCCCAACCTGGCAGGGCACTCCTCTCTGCAAGCCGAGCTCTCCTCCGCCGCCATCCCGCTGCCAGAGGGATCCCCTTCCAATGGGCCAAGGACTTGCGCCTGTTTCGGCCGCAGGGCAAGATTGAATAGCTCCGCAGACAGCTTTGGGGGAAGGCAGCAGTCTGGACACTAGGACAGCGAGCCATTCCCCAGCGAGGCAGAATCAGCCGGCTTAAGGCCGGGATCCGCTGGCGGCGCCTCGGGGTGGCGGACAGGCTTGGGAAGAGTGCCGCCTGACTTGAGGACCAAGCAGCGCACAGTTTGGTGCAGTTCCTCCAGCAAGATGTTGAGGGCAGAGCGGAAGTCGCGCTGGTCCTCCTGCATTTGTTCCAGAATGGCGCGAATGACTTCCTTGCAATCCTTGAGGATGTGTTGCTGCTGAGCGATGATCTGCACCAGCTCAGCGTGTTCTTTGAGGAGCTCCCGCAAGCAGGCGCGCAGCTCGTCCACCTGGCTTTGCCAAAAGGCCTGCCCCTCCCGCAGCTCCATGACGCTGATGCGCAAGTCAGCTGTTGAGTCGCGCAGCGCTTCACTTTGGCGGCGCTCGGCCTCCAGTTGGCGCTGCTGCTCTTCCTGCTGTTGGCGCAACTCGGTGTTGGCCTGCAGGTTGGCTTCAGCTGCCCTAAGCAATCGCTCTAGGCGGGCCTCCACAAGAGCCCAGCGCTCCTGCTCTAGCCAGGACCGACTCCGAGGAAATTGCCGGCCAAAGTATCTCAAAGTCACTTTTCCCTGTCTTTTGGGCAAGGGCATCCTCCAACCTGGGGCTTGCCAGCTTTTCCAATCATACTGCCTTTTGGGCCCTCCCTCAGGTTCTCAACCGCTCTGAAAGACTGGGACAACACTGGACAAAAGCAAGCTTTTGCCTGTCTCGCTGCTTTCTTCCTGCTTTAGCGACCCCTACCTAGCCGGCTGTCTAGCCCTGCCGGAGGAATCTCCGCAGGCGTAACTTAGGGGTACCCTTTAATTCCTGAGGTCGAGCCCATTAGGTTCTCAATTCAACCCTCGCCAGGGATCCCGGAAGTCCCTCTAGGATGAAGAAAGTTTGCAGAGAGGAAAGCCATGCCTTCACTGGCCAATCAGGTGGTGTTGATTACTGGTGCTTCTGCCGGAATTGGGAAGGCCGTCGCCCTGGAAGCGGCCAAACGCGGCGCTCACCTGGTGCTGGCAGCCCGCCGCGAGCAGCTGCTGCAGGAGGTCAAAGACCTGGTCCAGAAGCAGGGAGTAGAGGTGCTGGCAGTGCCCACCGACATGGCCGACACGGCCCAGGTAGAGGCGCTGGCCCAAAAGGCTCTAGAGCACTTTGGCCGGGTGGACATCCTAGTCAACAATGCCGGCTACGGTCAGATGGGACCGGTGGAAGAGGTGGATGTGGTGGCAATGCGGCGCCAGTTCGAGGTCAACGTGTTTGGCCCCCATGCCCTCACCCGCGCCCTCTTGCCCCAGATGCGGGAACGGGGCAGCGGCCGCATCCTCAACCTTAGCTCCGTAGCTGGCCAGCTCTCGATGCCTTTTAGCGGTGTCTACAACGCCACCAAGTTTGCGGTGGAAGCCCTTAGCGATGCCTTGCGGGTGGAAGTGGCCCCCTTCGGCATTAAGGTTATTGTGATCGAGCCAGGGCCGGTGGCCACTGAGTTTGGCCGCGTAGCCGAAGCAACCTTTGCTGCCGTTGTCAATCCCAACGGCCCCTACAAGGCCATCTTGGACAAGGCGGCCGAGCTGGCTAGCTCATTTAACAAAATGGCCTGGCCGGTGGAAAAAGTGGTAGAGCCAATCCTGCGGGCCATGACCGACCCTCATCCTTCCGACCGCTACACTGCTTTTCCAGGCGGTAAGTTGGCTCTGGGGCTGATGCGGCTAATGCCCGCCGCTCTGGCTGACGCCATGTGGCGGCGTGTCTATGGTCTCCCTAGGTCAGCCTAGGCACTTGCTGGCGGGAAGGAGCGGATCCCTGAACTTCTCCTGCTGCTGCGGGGTTGTGCCTTGCAGGAGCAAGAGGTTAACTTTGTTAAAGGACTTTTAATGAGGGGGTGTTTTTCTTCCCTATGAACAAGCCTCTTTCCCCCCAGCGCTGGTTGATTGCTCTCATGCTGGGCTTCTGTCTCTGGCAGGGATCCAGCCTGGCTCCTGCCCATGCCGCCCTGGCCTCTGCCCTTACCTACGACCGCTTCTTGCGCTATGTCGAGGAGGGGCGCGTTACCGACGTGCGCCTTCTAGACAACAACCTGGTAGCGGAAGTTACGGCTGTTGATCCCCAGACGCAGCGCTCCACCCGCTATCGGGTCAACCTACTGCCCACCACTGTGCCGCAACTGGTAGAGCGCCTCACCGAGCAGGGGGTCGAGGTAACTGTAGTGCCCAGCCGCGATGGCAGCGCCTTCTGGGCCCTTCTCGGCAACTTAGTGATCCCCTTGATGCTTTTGGGGGGCCTGTTCCTGCTCCTACGCCGTGCCAGCGGAGGAGTAGGTGGCCCTGGACAAGCCATTAACTTTGGCAAGTCGCGGGCCCGCTTCCAAATGGAAGCCAAAACTGGTGTCACCTTCGACGACGTAGCCGGGATTGATGAGGCCAAGGAAGAGTTGCAGGAGGTGGTGACCTTCCTGAAGAAGCCAGAGCGCTTCACCGCCGTGGGGGCAAAGATCCCCAAAGGCGTGTTGTTGGTGGGGCCGCCGGGGACGGGCAAAACGCTTCTAGCCAAGGCCATTGCTGGCGAGGCGGGTGTGCCCTTCTTTAGCCTGTCCGGCTCTGAGTTTGTGGAGATGTTTGTGGGTGTGGGGGCTTCGCGAGTGCGGGATCTTTTTCGGAAGGCCAAGGAGAATGCCCCCTGCATTGTCTTTATCGACGAGATTGACGCGGTGGGCCGGCAGCGGGGAGCTGGCATTGGCGGAGGCAACGACGAGCGCGAGCAAACCCTGAACCAGTTGCTTACGGAAATGGATGGGTTTGAGGGTAACTCCGGCGTGATTGTTATTGCTGCAACCAACCGCCCTGATGTCTTGGATGCGGCGCTTTTGCGGCCGGGGCGCTTTGACCGCCAGATTACGGTAGATCGGCCTAGCTTTAAGGGCCGCTACGAGATCCTGCGCGTCCATGCCCGCAACAAAAAGCTAGCCGAGGAGGTTAGCCTGGAGGCCATTGCCCGCCGTACCCCTGGCTTTGCTGGTGCCGATTTGGCCAACCTGCTCAACGAGGCGGCCATCCTGGCAGCCCGCCGCCAACACAAGGCCATTACCAACCAGGACATTGACGATGCCCTTGACCGCATCACTATCGGCTTGACCAAGCCGCCGCTGTTGGATGGCAAGAGCAAGCGCCTGATTGCCTACCACGAGTGCGGCCATGCCCTGTTGATGACCCTCTTGCCCCATGCGGATCCCCTGAACAAGGTAACGATCATCCCCCGTTCCGGCGGTGCTGGCGGCTTTGCGCAGCAACTGCCCAACGAGGAGCAGATTGACTCCGGCATGTACAGCCGTGCCTGGCTGTTGGACCGGGTGGTGGTGGGCTTTGGCGGTCGGGCAGCTGAGGAGATTGTCTTCGGCTACTCCGAAGTAACCACTGGAGCTAGCAACGACCTGCAGCAGAACACCAACCTCGTGCGGCAGATGGTGACCCGCTTTGGCATGTCCGAGTTGGGGCCGCTGATGTGGGATCCCCCCAACAACGAGATCTTTTTGGGCGGCGGCTGGATGAACCGTGTCGAATACTCCGAGGATGTGGCCGCCAAGATTGACCGGCAGGTGCGGCAGATCCTGGAAAGCTGCTACCAAAAGGCCAAGCAAATCTTGCTGGAGCACCGGGCGCTGCTGGACCGGCTGGCCGACACCTTGGTGGAGCGGGAAACCCTGGATGGGGACGAGTTTCGGGCCATTGTGGCAGAATACGTTCCCATCCCCGAGAAGGTCGGCTTGCCCAGCCCAAAGACGGCCTAGGGAGCCCCTCTTCCTGCCGGATTGATGAGCTTAGAGGAGGGTGGTTGTCGGGGGTGCTACCTGGCAGCTGCCCTTTTGTTTGGCCAGGTTTGGGTTGTCCCATGCGCTCTTTTCTCTCTGCTCTGCCAGCTCGCCTCTACCGCTGCCTAAGCTGCGGTCAGGAAGGGCTAAGCCTGCCACCGGCGCGGGAGCCAGGCTCTGGCGTGGATCGGGTTTATTGTCCCCGCTGTGGCCAGGTTTACCCCATTCTGCCTTCCGGGGCGGTGGATTTTCTAGCCACCTCGCCCGAGTTATCCCTTACTCCCGCCCAAGCTATTGCCCATCTACCCGGCTTTGCCTGGGCCTACGACCGACTCTGGCGACCCTGGGCCCTGTCGCTGTTGTCGGGAGAGAGCTTTGGCAGCGAGCGGGAAGGCCAGTTGCTGGCAGAACTGGTGGGCGAGGCGGATCCTATCTTGGATCTCGGCACTGCCGGGGGGTACTGGAGTCGCCTCCTTTTGAGCAGGGATCCGCAGCGGACGGTGATTGGCTTGGACACGGCGGCAGGGGTCCTGGCAGAGGCAGCCCAACAGGCCCAGCCCCACTGGCAACACTACAGCCTGCTGCGGGCGCGGGCGGAACAGCTCCCCCTAGCCTCTGGGGCCTTTGGGGCGGTGATTAGCGGGGCAACCTTGAACGAGGTGCCGCTAGATCCCTGTTTGCAGGAGGTGGCCCGCATTTTGCGGCCTGGCGGGGTGTTTGTCTCAATGCACAGCCAGCAGGTTCAAGGGTGGGGGCAAGTGGTGCAGCGCTGGCTGGAGGCGACTGGACTCCGCTTTTTCTCGGCAGACGAGCTGCGCCGGCACCTGGAAACGGCAGGGCTGCAATTGGAGCGCTACCTCAGCTTTGGTTGGGTGGCTTTTGTGCAGGCAGTGCGGGGCTAAGGGATCCACTCCAGGCCAGCGCCGAAGCTGGATTCCTGCGCCAAGGTGGAGTGGCGCAGGCTGTAGCGGGCAGCTAGGCGAAAGGAAGGGCTGATGGCGTAGGCAGCGGTGATTTCTGCCAAGGTGGCCTGTCCCTCTTCCGACTCCTGGGGGGTCACCCAACTGTAGCTGCCAGTCAGGTCGGCAGCTCCAGGAGCCAGGGCCAAAACGAAAAAAACCCCATAGCTCACCCCCCTGAAGCGCCGGTTCTCCTGCTCCCAAGCCCGGTAGCCCAGCTGGGGAGCTAGATTAAAGCGGGATCCCACAGGGGCAAGAAAGTAACGCACCTCTGAGCCGTACTGGCGGACGACCGGATTTTCCAAAGATTGGCGGTAGTCGCCGCTGAGGGTGAGGCGATCCCCCAAGCGCAGGTCCTGCAAGCCAATTCGCCACTCGGAAGCCGACTCGAAACCCACTTGCAAACGGGTCGGCAAAACGGGAGTATTGCGGATTTCTTCCAAAAGATCGGGGGGGTCTTGCAGCCAGCGGCGCAACACGGGGCTATCTATTATTTGACCCTCCAGGCCCAACGCAGCTGAGAGGGACGGGAGATCCACCTCGACAGCCCAGGCTGGCCACTTGGGCATCAGGCAAGCTCCAAGGAGCAACACACCCCAACAAAGCTCTCTGCCCACTTCCGTTCCCCCCTGCAAGCCCCGCCTGTCCCGCCTTATAACTGTAGCTGCTTCCGCTTCCAAAGACAGCAAGGTTCTTGGCAGGGCAGCGACAGCACTTCAAGACGGACCAGCAGCGCCAATAACTATCTGTTTCGGCTGTTGGCTATGACCCGCAGCCGCTGGGACAGGTTTTGCAGTTGCCGCTCAAGTTGCAGGTTCTCCCGCTGCAACTGGCTAATTTTTTCGCAGCTATAGAGAACGGTAGTGTGGTCTTTTCCACCAAAGTAATCGCCAATTTTGGGTAAGCTGAGGCGGGTGTGCTGTCGCATCAAAAACATGGCAATTTGCCGCGCATGGCTAATGTCCCGCTTACGGGAAGATCCCAATAAGCTCTCTCGGTCAATGCCAAATTCTTCACAGACGACATCAACAATCATGTCAGGAGTAATCTCCTTGGGTTCGCTGGGGGGGTTGAGGATGGGCTGAATCGTCTCCACGCTCATCGGCAGACCAGAAATGGAGACGTAAGCAACGGCACGGATGAGGGCACCCTCCAGCTCGCGGATGTTGCTGGTGTAGGTGGTGGCAATATATTCGATGACCTCTGGCGGCAGGCTCACCCCCTCGTACTCAGCTTTTTTCTTGAGAATGGCCATGCGGGTCTCGATATCGGGCGGCTGAATTTCTGCAATTAAGCCCATTGAAAACCGAGAACAAAGCCGCTCCTGGAGCCGCGGGATCAGGTGAGGGGATCGGTCAGCAGCCAGCACAATCTGTTTGCCCGATTCATGCAGAGTATTAAAGGTGTGAAAAAACTCCTCCTGGGTATACTCTTTGCCTTCGATAAATTGGACGTCGTCTACTAACAGAATATCCACATCTCGGTACTGCTCCCGGAAAGACTGCATACTGTCTCGCCGGATGGCATCGATGAGATCATTGGTAAAGCGCTCGGTGGAGACGTAGAAGACCTTAGCCCGTGGATTGGCCTCTAGCTGGTAGTGGCCGATTGCCTGCATCAGGTGAGTTTTGCCTAGCCCTACCCCACCGCAGAGAAACAGAGGGTTATAGGCCCGCCCCGGCTTGTCCGCTACGGCCAGGGCTGCTGCATGGGCCATGCGGTTGTTGGGGCCAACCACAAACTGCGAGAAGGAATACTTGGGATTGAGCTCTGGTGCTCGCATAGGTAGGCTACTGCTCGCCTCTAGCCCCCGTAGAGCAGAATCAGGGAAGCCTCCAGGGCGGCGGGAGCTGGGCTTCTCAACTGTCGAAGGAGGCTCTTCCTCAACCAAAGCTTGGGGAGCAACGGAAAACTCTACCTGCAAAGGGATCCCCGCCACCCGCTGCACCACTTCGGTGATGGTGGAGGCATAGTGCTTCTGCAGCCAGCCCCGTGCCCATTCGCTGGGAGTGGAGATGGTGAGGCGGTTGCCCACCAACGACTCAGGCCGTGCTGTCTTGATCCAAGCCTCAAAGGTTGGCCGGCTGAGCTGCACTTGTAGATGGCCCAGAGCCTGATCCCAGAGCTGCTCTAGAGAGATGTCCACGCCACACGCCCAGAGCGACACACCACAACCCCCGAGAGAACAAAGCACTCAGCAGGGCTTCCACTCTCGGGATTCCCAATTTAACTGCTGGGCGTGGGGTGTCCAATCTACCCATTTTCCCCTGAGTTTGCTAGAATGGCACTTTGCTGACTGTATGTAAGTGGACTCAATTGCCCCCTGCCCGCCGCGGCAGGCTGTGTTGAAGTTGGGAGTTGGTTTCTCACCATGCCTCAGCGTACCCTTCGTGGCACTAACCGCAGACGCATCCGGGTTTCTGGGTTTCGAGCCAGAATGCGCACGCCGGGTGGGCGGCGAGTCCTGAAGCGGCGGCGGGCCAAGGGGCGTTATCGTCTGGCTGCTTCCTGAGGCGTCCAATTCCCCTGCCAGAGGCGCAAGCAAGGGTTAAGTTGGGGCTGGGATCCGCCACCATGCTACCTGCTCCTTATCGCTTGCGGGATCGGCGGGCGTTTCAGGCGCTTTACCAGTCGGGCCAGCGGCGTTCCACTGCTGGATTGATCCTGCTGTTTCAACCAATGCCGGCAGGAGGTGAAGGGATCCCTAGCCAGGTGGGACTGGCGGTCAGCAAAAAGGTGGACAAATCGGCGGTACGGCGAAATCGGCTGCGGCGCCGGCTGCGGGAAGCTCTGCGGCCTCTCTGTCCCCACCTCAAGCCCGGCTATCAACTGCTATTTATCCCCAAGCCCAATTTGCTTACCTACAAGTGGCCAGAGCTGCAAGCAGAGGTGCGCTACCTTCTCCAGAAGGCTGATTTACTCGTTAGCCCAGAGGAGGGGCTTGGGTAGGTAGGCGGGGCTAACTCCTTTGCTACTCTACTGGCCTGTACTAGGGGAGTGAGGTGACGCAGGTATCTTGGGGCAATTTCCTAGCAGAGGGAATCAAGAAGCTCTACGGAAGGGGAATCCCGCCAATACCCTGTGCGAGACCTCTATCGGGATGCAGAGGGATCCTCTGCCGAAGCGGCGCTGGCCTCTTTAACGAGCCTGCCCTCAACTGGTTTAAGGCTTTGAAAATGGCGCTTGGCAGGTACACGGAGGAGGTGCGTTGTATTGCAGCAGGGATCCCTCCCCAACTCCAGGCCAACTTTGAGAGCGAGACTCCTCCCCCTATCCTCAAAACCTGGAAAGCGTTGGATCAAACTAAGGATCCTAGACCTCAGCAGGGGGTCATCCTGGAAATCCAGTTTTGCCTGCACATCTCCAGTTCCTACCATGACGGCCTTGACGCTCAATCTCAGCCCTCTGATGACTCTGACGCGAGAGGATTTTATCCGGCTGTGTGCGGCCAATCCTGAGCTGAAGCTGGAGCGCACCGCCCAGGGAGAGCTGGTGATCATGTCTCCAACCGGAGGTGAAATTGGCAACCTCAACTTTGAAATTGCCGGGGAAGTCTATGTCTGGAACCGCCAATCGGGCCGAGGCAAAGCCTTTGATTCTTCCACGGGCTTTTCTCTGCCTTCGGGCAGCGACCGCTCTCCCGACCTGGCCTGGATCCCAATAGAAAAGTGGGAAGCTCTGGATCCCCAGGCGCGCCGGGGACTCTTGCCCTTGTGCCCCGACTTTGTGGTGGAGATCCTCTCCCCCACTGATTCTTGGGTTCAAGCCCAGGCCAAGATGCAGGAGTACTTGGACAACGGCTGCCGCTTGGGGTGGCTTTTGGATCCCAAGGCCAAGCGGGTGATGATCTACCGGGCAGGACAGGCGCCGGAACTGGTGGAAGACCCAGAAAGCTTGTCGGGAGAAGACGTGCTGCCCGGCTTCACCCTGCCCATCCGCAAAATCTGGTCTGCCGAGAGCTAGAACCTGCCAGGGTTGCCCTTACCTCCAGACCTACAACTGCTAGGGTTTTGAGAGGCAAAAAATAGGCACCCCCCACTGCCCACAGTGGCAGAAGGGAGGGCGGGGGCTTTATTCTATTCGCAGCATCTGCAAAGAGGCAGGTCGCCATGAAGAGATGGGCGCAGGCAGGGAGAGTGTGGGCAATGGCCGTGGCAACCGGCGCGATCCTTCCAGCCAGCGTGAGAGGCCAGGCAGCTCTGCCACCCGTTCCGGTCGTCCCCTCAATTGAGGAGCCAACTGTTGCGCCAGCTTCTCCCTCCCAAGGGGCGCTTCGGCCCCCTTCTCCTGCGCCAGCGCTGGGCCAGGATCTGCGCTATCTGGTAGGGCTGTTCATCAACGAGTCTTGGCAGGCGGGCAACCAGGCTGCTGCGGTCAACTACAGCGACCTCTACACCCGCCTGTTGGCCCGCACCTACAGGGATCCCCGCCCGCCCATCGAAGTTGAGTATGAGCTAATTCGAGAGATCCTGCGCGAATACGGGGATCCCGCCGATCGCTTCTGGGATCCGCAAAGCTTCAGGGACTTGCTCAACCGTCCTCGCCCGCCCCTCCAGGCGCGTCCGATTGGGCCGCGCCAGGTTTACCTGGCAGTGCCGGAGCTCACCCCTGCCACCGCCCAGCAGATCCGCCAAGCCCTCTACACCCAGGATTACAGCCAAGGCATTGTCCTCGACCTGCGGGGGTCGGTGGGCTATGACCCGCAAGTGATAGCGGATGTGGCGCGCTTATTTTTGCCCCGTTCCGTGCAGCCGCTGCTGGTTACGGAAGACCGCTTTGGTCAATCTACCTCCTGGAACAGTGAAAACTTGCCCCTCGCCGCGGGGATCCCGTTGGCTGTCCTTGTCGATGGCAACACCCGCCAGGGGGCAACCCTCTTGGCAGCCCAGCTGGGAGCTAGCGGCAGCACCGTTATTGTGGGACAGACCACCCAAGGCAGCGAGCGCCAGACCCGCTTCTTTGCCCTTCCTTCTGGCGCGGCGGTGGAACTGGCCGTGGCCACTTGGAAAACAGGCGATGGACGCTCCCTAGCCCAAGGTTTGGTGCCCTTGCAAAGGGTAGAGGGAGATGAGAATGCCTGGCTCAAGGCTGCCCTAGAAGCCCTGGCCCTGCCTCCCCGCCGCCCCAGCCCCCCGCCCCGCCCTACCGTCCTGGTGCAAGAGGGCCGCGTCGGTCGCTTTGTCCTGGGCATGGATACCCGCAACGTCGATACCCACCTCTTGGGCAACGTGGAGCTAATCCCGGCCGAATCTCGGGCAAATGTATTTCAGCCCAACAGCGACCTGAAGATCTTCTACTTGCCAGACTACATCCTCTTTGCCTACCGCCGTCCGGGCGTTCTCAATAGCTTTTTTGCCGACCGCATCTACACCACCCACCCCGAAGCCATGACTGGCGAAGGGATCCGCATTGGCTCCACCTACTCCGAAGTGATCGCCGTTTACGGCGGCCCCGGCGAAAACGGCTACAACGAGGTGGTGCCCTACCCCAAAGGAAGTCGGGAATACCTGCGGGAGGATCGCTACTACGTCAACTACGATGCCCTGGGCCTGTCCTTTGTCTTTGCGGTGGGCTCCAACCGGGTCACCGCCATCGGCCTGTTCAAGCCGGGGAGTTGAGGACGGAAAAGTTAATCGATTGTTAACCTTTTTGTCAAAAGCCCTCAACACCCCCCCGAGCAATGGGGTAAATTAGTGCAGCGACCCCGGGAAAGGGGTTTTTGTGCTGTTTACGGACTGGGGGAGAAGCCGTTGGCAAACGTTGTGGTTGTCGGTGCCCAGTGGGGCGACGAAGGAAAAGGTAAGATCACCGACCTCCTCAGTGAAAAAGCCCATGTAGTCGTCCGCTACCAAGGCGGCGTCAACGCCGGCCACACGGTGGTGGTGGGGGGCAAGACCTTTAAGTTGCACCTTATCCCCTCCGGCATCCTCTACCCCGATAAGCGCTGCGTCATCGCCAGTGGTACGGTGATCGATCCCGAAGTTTTGCTGGCCGAGATCGACCAACTGCACCAACTGGGGATCTCCACCCACAACCTCTACATTGCCGAAACGGCCCACGTAACCTTGCCCTACCACCGCGTCATCGACGTGGCCGAAGAAGAGCGGCGCGGCATCTACCGGCTGGGCACCACTGGCCGGGGCATTGGACCCACCTACGCCGACAAGGCCGAGCGCATGGGCATCCGCGTCGTGGACCTGATGTACCCCGATCAACTGCGGGAGCGCCTCAGTTGGGCCATTCCCTACAAGAATGTTTTGCTGGAGAAGATCTACAACTTGCCTCCCCTAGATCCCGAGCCGATTATCGAGCAATACCTGGCCTATGCCGAGCGGCTGCGCCCCTATGTTACCGACGCTGCCCTGCTTCTCACCCAAGCCATAGAGGAGCGGCAGAACATCCTCTTTGAAGGGGCGCAGGGTACGCTGCTGGACATTGACTATGGCACCTACCCCTACGTCACCTCTTCCCATCCCATTGCTGGCGGCGCCTGCGTGGGGGCTGGGATTGGCCCCACCAGCATCGACCGGGTAATTGGGGTGGCCAAGGCCTACACCACCCGCGTTGGCGAGGGCCCCTTCCCTACCGAACTTAAAGACGAAATCGGTGCCTATTTGCAGTCTGCTGGCGGCGAATTCGGCACCACCACGGGGCGGCAGCGGCGCTGCGGCTGGTTTGATGGTGTCATTGGGCGTTATGCCGTGCGGATCAACGGCCTCGACTGCCTGGCCATCACCAAGTTGGATGTTCTAGATGGCCTGGATGAGATCAAGGTGTGCGTGGCCTACGAGTACCAGGGTCGCGAGATCCATCACTTTCCCAGTGATGCCCGCGTCTTTGCCCAGTGCAAACCCATCTACAAAACCCTGCCCGGCTGGAAGTGCTCCACCAAAGGCTGCCGCTCTATTGAGGACTTGCCTCCCGAAGCTTACGACTACCTGAAGTTTTTGGCCCAGTTGATGCAGGTGCCGATTGCCATTGTCTCCCTAGGAGCCAGCCGCGACGAGACCATCATTGTCGAGGATCCCATCCACGGCCCCAAGCGTGCTCTCCTTTACCCCAATGGCAGCAAGCAGGTTCACGCCCTCATGCCGGACTAACTTGGCACTCCCCCGACTTTAGTCGGGGGATTCTTACGCAGTCCACAGACGGACTTGCAAAGGCGCTGTCAAGACGCCCCTAGACAGTTCCTGCAAAGCCCAAGGGTCTTCACCGGCGTGGGCGCTTGCTTATTTTCCGCCCCGCACGAATCACGCTAGCGGGACGGAGAGTTACCAAGCTACTGTATTCCAGCTCCTCCGCTAAGGGGTAGCGCCTAAGCCCGCCTCAGCGAGGGCCGCGCAGAGGGCAAAGGGCAACCCTGGAGGGGGCTGCTACTGCCCCCTGAGGATCCGCTAAGCTCATAAGGTAAGGATTGCTGTCCCTGTCTTCTGGTCTTGCCATGGCTGCTCCCACCTACTCCATCATCACCTTCGGCTGTCAAATGAACCGGGCCGATAGCGAGCGCATGGCCGGGATCCTGGAGTCGCTGGGGTACGTGCGCGCCGAAGACGAGCTGCAGGCAGACTTGGTTCTCTTCAATACCTGCACCATCCGCGACAGTGCTGAGCAAAAGGTATATTCCTACCTAGGCATCCAGGCGCAGCGCAAGCGGAAAAACCCCGCCATCAAGCTGATCGTGGCCGGCTGCGTGGCCCAGCAGGAGGGAGAGCGGCTGCTGCGCCGCGTCCCAGAGCTCGACCTGGTCATGGGCCCCCAGTACGTCAACCGCCTGGGGGATCTGCTGGCCCAGGTGGAGGCTGGCAACCAGGTGGTGGCCACTGAGCCTGTCGAGATCCCGGAAGACATCACCAAGCCCCGCCGGGATAGCCGGGTGACGGCCTGGATCAATGTTATCTACGGCTGCAATGAGCGCTGTACTTACTGCATTGTGCCGTTGGTGCGGGGACGGGAGCAGTCGCGCCAGCCGCAGGCCATCCGCGCCGAGATTGAGGAGGTGGCCCGGGCCGGCTACCGCGAGGTTACTTTGCTGGGGCAAAACATCGACGCCTACGGGCGGGATCTGGATCCCAAGACCAACCTGGCCAGCTTGCTGCGCTTTGTCCACTCGGTGGAAGGGATCGAGCGGATTCGCTTTGCCACCAGCCACCCGCGCTACTTTACTGAAGAGCTCATTGCCACCTGTGCCGAGCTGCCCAAGGTGTGCGAGCACTTCCACATCCCCTTCCAGGCGGGCAGTGACGAAGTCCTCAAGCGGATGCGGCGCGGCTACACCCAGGAGCGCTACCGCCAGCTCATCCAGCTCATCCGCCAGTACATGCCCGAGGCCACCATCAGCGCCGATGCCATCGTTGGCTTCCCCGGTGAAACGGAAGCCCAGTTTCAAGAAACCCTGCAACTGGTGCAGGATATCGGCTTTGATTTCCTCAATACTGCCGCCTACTCTCCCCGCCCGGGCACGCCAGCGGCGGAGTGGCCCGACCAAGTGCCAGAAGAAGAAAAAAGCGACCGCCTGCAACGGCTCAACCGCTTGGTAGCGGAGGTGGCTGCCGCCCGCAGCGCCCGCCTGCTGGGCCAGGTGCAGGAGGTGCTGGTGGAAGGCCCCAACCCCAAAAACCCCCGCCAAGCTATGGGACGTACCCGCGGCAACCGCATCGTCTTCTTCGACGGCGATCCCGAGCAATTGCAGGGATCCCTGGTGCCAGTGCGCATCACTGCTACGCGGGCTTTCTCTCTTAGCGGCGAGATGGTCAAAGCAGGGGAAGGGAAACCCCAACCTGCAGAGCTGGAAGTTTGCGCCTAAGCCCACGACGAGGATTGAACTCGTGACCTCCCCCTTACCAAGGGGGTGCTCTGCCACTGAGCTACGTGGGCAGCGTGGTGGGCCGAGTTGGATTCGAACCAACGTAGGCGTAAGCCAGCGGATTTACAGTCCGCCCCCTTTAACCACTCGGGCATCGACCCATAGACGCTGGTCCTCTATAGTAGCAGAAAAAAGGGTGCCCAGGAGCAACTTAGGCCCAGGTAGAAGCTGAGGGAGCTTTCCCCAGCCCAATTGGCGAGAAAACTTGGTAGGGTGGAAAACAGGCCTCTAGCTTGCAACTATGGTCTCAAGGCTCAGCACTCCGCCTTCTGTCGAGTCCGTTTCTCCTAACCAGTCCCTGCAGCCGTTAACTAGCCGCGTCAACCGCCAGGGCCACCTAGAAATTGGTGGCTGTGACGTGGTGGAGCTGGTGCGCCAGTTTGGCTCCCCCCTCTACATCCTGGACGAGTGGACCCTGCGGCAGGCCTGCCGGCTCTACCGCGACACCTGGGCCCGCTGCTACCCTGGGCAATCCCAAGTCTTGTATGCTACGAAAGCCTGGAACTGCTTGGCCATCTGTGCTTTGGCGCTGCAGGAAGGGCTGGGGCTGGATGTCGCCTCTGGCGGCGAGCTGTACACTGCCCTGCAGGCAGGAGCTAGAGGCAAAGATCTCTACCTGCACGGCAACGCCAAGTCAGCAGAGGAGCTGGCCATGGCCCTAGAGGTGGGCTGCACCCTGGTCGTAGATAGCCTCTACGAGCTGCAGCAGCTGGCGGCCCTGGCCACCCCTGAACGACCCGCCCGCTTATTGGTGCGGGTCAACCCCGGCATTGACGTCCACACCCATGAGTACATCCGCACCGGCCAAACCGACAGCAAATTTGGCATTGGCCAGTGGCAACTGCCGGAGGTGTTTGATTTTCTGGCAGCCCATCCGCAACTGCACTGCGTCGGGCTCCACGCCCACATTGGATCCCAGATTTTTGATCTGCAAGGACACCGCGACCTGGCGGGGGTAGTGGCGCGGATCTGGCGGCAAGGGTTAGACAAAGGCCTGCCCCTCCAGGAGCTCAATGTGGGCGGCGGCCTGGGGATCCGCTATGTCGAATCCGACGATCCCCCGTCCATCCCAGAGTGGGTGGAAGCCGTGGCCACTGCAGTGGAGCAGAGTTTCACTGCCGCTGGGATCCCCCTGCCCAAGGTGCTCTGCGAGCCTGGACGGTCTGTGGTTGGGCCAGCGGCTGTAACCGCCTACACCTTGGGGGGCAAGAAGTGGATCCCGCCCAGCGAAGACCTTCCCGAAGGGCGTCTCTACGTCACCATTGACGGCGGCATGTCCGACAACCCCCGCCCCATCACCTATGGGGCCCGCTACACCGCCCTTCTGGCCAACCGCCCCGAGGCTGAGGCCACCCAGAGGGTAACAGTGGCCGGAAAACACTGCGAGTCGGGGGATGTGCTCTTGAAAGATGTGCTTTTGCCCAACCCAGCGCCCGGCGAAGTCCTAGTTGTGTTGGCCACCGGCGCCTACAACTACAGCATGGCCTCCAACTACAACCGCTTCCCGCGGCCGGCAGCAGTGCTGGTCAACCAAGGGAAGGCCCAGTTAATCCTGCGGCGGGAAACTTATGCCGATTTAATCCGTCAGGATATCCTACCAGAGCAGTTGCGGCCCTAGAGGCAAAAAGCGCCAGCAGGGAGCTGCCCAAGTTGCCAGGGAGGATCTAGCCTACTGGGCTCAACTGGGAAGACCTGGAAGCCAGGGAGGAGGTAAATGGTAGGCTGGTCAGGGAACCGCAGTCCGGCAAGATTCTCGCGGTGGGACGGCGCAGGCGAAAGTCTGCAGCACGAGGGGAGTGTGGACGGGGTTTTTCGGCATGCTGGCGGCCTTATGGGCTTGGCTACAGCAATTTACCTTTCTCAGCCTCTTGGATTGGGCACTGGCTGTCCTGCTATTGGCTTTGGCCCTCTATTCCACCCGCAAGAGCCGGGCCGGGGTGCTGGTGCGGGGATTTACGGCGCTGTTGGTGCTCTACCTGGCCACAGCGGCGCTGCCGCTGGTGCACCTTATTTTAGATCGCTTGCTCCTGGCTGCGGCCGTGGCCATGGGGGTGCTCTTTCAGCCAGAGCTGCGGCAGCTCTTGGAGCAGTTGGCCAAGATCATCCGCATGGAAGGGTCAGATCCCCCAAACGGGGATGAGGAAGATTATGAGGAGGGCTTGGTGGAGGAAGTGGTGCAAGCCGTGCGGGAGCTCTCCCAAAGTCGGACGGGGGCTCTAATTGTCATTGAGCCGGATCAGCCCATTGACTCACGGGTGTTTACTGACAAGGGGGTCTCTCTTCAAGCACGGGTATCGCGGGAGCTTTTGCAGACGATTTTCCAGACCTCGACCTTGCTCCACGATGGGGCAGTTCTTATCCATCGGGATCGCATTCGCGCAGCAGGAGTCATCCTGCCAGTTTCAGAGCGAGCTGCTTCCCGTCAACTGGGAACCAGGCACCGGGCGGCAATGGGGATTACCGAGCAAGCCAATTGCTTGTGTATTGTGGTTTCAGAAGAAACCGGGTCCATCTCTCTAGCAGAGGGTGGACGCATCGAGCGCCCCCTAACCAGTGCCAGGTTACATGAGCTGCTGCTAGAGCGGTTGCGCCATTCCCGCCAGTCCAAAAAACGAGATGCTCCTCTCAGGAGACTGGGGATCCACTCGTGGGTTTGCAACGGACCGTTGCGCTGGTGGGGATCCCTGCTTGATTCAGCCAAACGCTCTCGCAAACCTGAGAAAACGCTTCCTAAAGAATAACCTCCATGACTCTTTCTCCTGCTTATCTTCAGTTGCCTGCCGATCTCGATCCGCAGTTGTTACCCCGCCACGTGGCCGTGGTGATGGATGGCAACGGGCGGTGGGCGCAAAAACGGGGGCTCCCCCGCAGCGTCGGCCACCAGCGGGGGGTAGCGGCCTTGAAGGAGCTCGTCCGCTGCTGCCACGATTGGGGGATCCCGCTCCTTACTGCCTATGCCTTCTCCACCGAAAACTGGGGCCGAGCCCGCGAAGAAGTCGATTTCCTCATGACTTTATTTGAGCGGGTGCTGTGGCAAGAGTTGGAGGAAATGGTGGAGCAGGGGGTGCGCATTCAGTTTGCCGGCCAGTTGTCGGCCCTGCCCCCCTCTCTCCAGGAGGCCATTGGGCAAGCAGTGGAGTGTACCCAGCACAACGAGGGTCTTTGCCTGACGGTGGCTCTCAACTATGGAGGAAGACAAGAGATCCTGCAGGCTTGCCGCTCCATTGCCACCCTGGTACAGCAAGGACTGCTGCAGCCGGATCAAATTGATGAGGCCCTTTTCTCCCAGTTTCTCTACACCAACGGCCTCTCGGATCCCGACTTGCTAATCCGCACCAGCGGCGAGATGCGCCTTAGTAACTTTTTGCTCTGGCAGATGGCTTACACTGAGCAGTACTTCACCCCCATCCTTTGGCCCGATTTTGACCGCGCTGCTTTTCACCAGGCTCTGCTCAGCTACCAGTCGCGCCAGCGACGGTTTGGCAAGTGAGGAGGTTCTCTACCCCCCTCTAGGAAAACCGAGGAGCGAGGGCTCTTAGGCAGGTGCTAGCGCAAAAAGGTGGTTACTAGCCACATCAACCCAAATGTAATTCCCACCCACAGGAGGCCAGGGGCATCGCCACCGGTAAGGGGCAAAGCAAGACTATAGGCCAACACCAGCCCCAGGATCAAGGCCGCCAGCGCCAAGAAGAAAGAGCGGAGGAAGCGGCGTTCCTTGCGGTACAGGAAATAGATGGAGGTCATCAGCCCCAGCGCCAGTTGTAAGGAGGGATACTCTTCGGGGGAGAGGACAACCCAACCTAGCAACCCTCCCAAAATCCCTGCTGACCAGAGGGCGGTGGCCACCGAAGGGGTGTCCAGCCAGCGGTTTAACCCAAAAGGGATCTTCTTGACCGGGCGGGGTAAACCCACCTCTGGCCCAGGAGAGCCAGGGCGCTGTTCTGCGTAGCGAATGCGATCCGGGACGGGGATCTTGCCCTCTTTGCGCAGGCGCAGGCGCTGCATCAGGATAGCGTCGTAGGCTTGCTCCACCCGTTCCTGCTGCGCTTCATCTGCAGCCAAGCTGGCTAGGAGTCGTGCCCGCGCCGACTGGATCTCCTCAAAAGAGGCTTCTTCACTGACCCCCAGCACTTGATAGGGACTCATCTCAGCCATGACGACCAGCCTGCTTGTAACTCTCTATCACCCTAGCCTAGCCGCCAATTGAAGAACCGCCTGGGAGGGTTGAGGGTCTAGCCTCGCCGCCGCCAGGAGCAACGCCCGCAGCGATTGGGCCACCTGCTCAACGGCTGCTGGAGTGGTAGCCCTGCCCAGGCTAAGGCGGATAGATCCCAGGGCCTCAGCCTCAGAATAGCCCATGGCCAGGAGAATGCGGCTAGGGATCTGCTGTCCACTACTACAGGCAGAGCCGGCGCTGATGGCGATTCCCTGGCGGCTCATCTCCCTCACCAGCACGTGCCCCGGGATCGCGGCGGTGCAGTAGCTGAGGTGGTGGGGCAGGCGTTGCTCCAGATCTGCAGGGCCAGTTAGCCGCAAACCGGGCACGGAAGCTAGCAACTGGGCCAAGTGCCGCTGCAGCTGCCGTAGGCGGGCCGTCTCCCGCTCCAGCTCTTGGGCAGCCAAAGCTGCCGCCACCCCCAGGCCAACGATCCCTGGGATCCCTTGGGTGCCGGCTCGCAGCCGCCGTTCTTGGCCGCCCCCCCGCAGTAGCGGTTGCAGCTCCACCCCTGGGCGCACGTACAGCGCCCCCACCCCCTGTGGCCCGTAGAGCTTGTGCCCAGACAAGGAGAGCAGATCCACAGGCAGCTGCGCCAGATCCAAGGGGATCCGCCCTACCGTCTGCACTGCGTCAGTGTGGAAGAGCACTCCCGCCTGGCGGCAGATGTAGCCCAGCTCAGCAATGGGCTGCAGGGATCCCACCTCATTCTGGCCGTGGATGATGGAGACCAGAGCGGTGTTGGGCCGCAACGCCTGGATCAGGGTTTGGGGATCCACCTGGCCAGCGGAGTTCACTGCCAGGCGGGTTACCTCCCAGCCCTGGGCCTGCAGCTGGCGGGCGGCGTTTTCCACCGAGGCGTGCTCGACACTGGAGATGATGAGGTGTTGGGGGGTGGAGTAGCGCTGCGCCACCCCAAATAGGGCCAGGTTGTTCGACTCCGTCCCGCCAGAGGTAAACACCAGCGCCTCCGGCTCACAGTTAAGCAGCTCAGCCACCTGCTGCCGCGCCCGTTCCATGGCCATGGCCGCCCGTTCCCCCCACCCATGCAAGCTGGAGGGGTTGCCCCAACTTTCCTGCATCACCAGCCGCATGGCCTCGATGACCTCCGGCCGAGGCGGCGTGGTGGCGCTGTGGTCAAAGTAAAGCGCGGGATCCAGCATGAGCAGCTCACACCTTAGGTCTCTATGTCCCCATCTTAGGGCCGACTTGCTGACAAGTCCTGCCCAAGGGGGCACTCGTACCCCTCCTGCGGCCAGCAGGGCAATGGCCTCCGCTTGGCGGGGGCTGCCTACTTGAAAAGGCTAGGGCGTTGGCGGTGCATGGCCACCGATTCCACCAGACCAATGGCCAGAAAGTTGGTCAACAGAGCGGAGCGGCCGTAACTCAAAAAAGGCAAGGGCAGGCCGGTAATGGGAGCCAAGCCAATTGTCATACCAATATTGACAACCGCCTGAAAGAGGATCATGGCCAGCACCCCAATGGTAATTAGGGAGCCAAAATTGTCCTTGGCCCCCTGGGCAATCCAGATTAGCCGCGCGCACAGAATCCAAAACAGGAGCAGCACCGTCAGGGTGCCGACAAAGCCCATCTCTTCCCCAATGGCCGAGAAGATGAAATCGGTGTGCTGCTCGGGAATGAAGTCCAGTTGGGTTTGGGTGCCCTGCTGGATGCCCCGGCCCCAGAGCCCGCCGGCGCCGATGGCAATGCGGGACTGAATCAGGTGGTAGCCGGATCCCCAGGGCTCTTGCATGGGATCAATGAAGATCTCCAGCCGCCGCCGCTGGTAGGGCTTGAGGATGTGCCAGGCCAGCTGGCCCAGATGTCCGGAGAGCAGGTTGAGCACTCCAAAGCTTAGCGCCCCCGACCACCGCCAAGGCAGCCGCCAAGCGGCTAGGCTCACCATGCCCAGGCACCAGATTAGCCAAACCCAGAGCATCCAGCTCAATCCTGGGCGGGTGTGCAGGCCATAGAGAATGGCTCCCACCGCCGGCGACACCAGCAAGAGGATCCAACTGCCCTTGGCTCCAGCCCAGTAGAGCATGACCAGCAAAATGGCCACAAACACCAGGGCCGTACCCAAATTGGGCTGAAGAAAGATCAAAATCCAAGGAGGAGCAATGACGGCAACAGCCACCCAAATCTGGCTGAAGTACCGGATGGGCCAGTGGTGCAAAATAGCTGCCAGGGTAATAATGACCCCCAACTTGGCAAACTCGGAAGGCTGGAGCTGGAAGCCGGCAATGGAGATCCACCGCTCTGCCCCCCCTGCTGCCGTGCCGAAGAAGAGCACTGCAATCAAGCTTGCCAAGGTTAGGAAGTAGGTCAACCAATGCCAGCGCAACAGTCGTTCATAGGGGATCCGCGCCACCATTCCCAAAAACCCTAGGCCAATGCCAGCCATCACCAACTGCTGCAGCCAGTAATGGCTGATGGGCCGCTCCCAGACCACGCTGCGGATGGCAATAATGCCGATGCCTGTCAAGGCCAGCACCGTGGCCAGCAAAATGCTGTCGAACTCGCGCCAGGGGGTGACAACTTGCCTCAAAAACCGTTGCCAGACTGGCAAGGAGGCTGCCTTGGGATCAGGATTACCTAGCAGGAGAGCCATAGCCGCCGGAGCAACCTCGGCACTAGCTTACTGGAAAACTGGCTCTAAAGCCCTGCCCTGCCGCTAAAACAGGGCTGCTCCGCAGGCGCACCGCCAAGACCTTGCCACGGGTTACCCCTGCAGGGGCTCTTCCCCCCCTGCAAAGGCAGCAGCCGCAACTCCAGAGCCGGCCGATCCCCAGCCACCCAACTAGAAGCGGTGCAAACCCCAAGTAGACCCAAACCCCAGCGCTCCTAGGCCAAGCCCCGTCTGGCTGGGATCCCGTCGCCGCTAGAGGTAACCCCTGGCACTCATTCCTGTGGCAGCTGCTCAACCCCCCAGAGCTGCTGCCGGGATCTCCGCAGACGTTATCTCGGGATCCCCTTGCTGCCTTCCTTAAGAAAGCCGAGATTGCTAGGTAAAGACACAGTTGCTGGGGCGGGAAAAGCTAATGCTACGATAGCAGGGCGTGCCTTTGGGCGCTAGCTACGGACGAGTTCAACACCGATCTGTGGTTCGCTCTGCCCCCTTTCTTCGTCCTTCTCCGCTGCCGCCTGTTTCTGAGAGCAATCGGCTTAAGATATTTTCCGGGAGTGCCAATCCAGCTTTAGCCCAGGAGGTAGCCCGGTATTTGGGCCTAGACCTGGGCCCGATACTGCGCAAGCGCTTTGCCGATGGCGAGCTGTACATTCAAATCCAGGAGTCGATTCGCGGCGCCGATGTTTACCTCATCCAGCCCACCTGCCGCCCAGTCAATGATCACCTCATGGAGCTGTTGGTGATCATTGACGCCTGCCGCCGCGCCTCTGCTCGCCAGATCACGGCTGTTTTGCCCTACTACGGCTATGCCCGTGCCGACCGCAAAACGGCGGGACGGGAGGCCATCACGGCCAAACTGGTGGCCAATATGATTACTCAGGCGGGAGCCCACCGGGTGCTGGCCATGGATCTGCACTCGGCCCAGATCCAGGGCTACTTCGACATCCCCCTCGACCACGTCTATGCCCAGCCGGTTCTTCAGGCCTACCTCAAAGAAAAAGGCCTCCTTGAGGAAGACATTGTCGTTGTGTCTCCCGATGTGGGGGGTGTGGCGCGGGCCCGTGCTTTTGCCAAAAAACTCAAGGAAGCTCCGCTGGCCATCATTGACAAGCGTCGCCAGGCCCACAATGATGTGGAGGTCATGAACCTCATTGGCGACGTGCGGGGAAAGATTGCCATCCTCGTGGATGATATGATTGACACGGCGGGCACCATCTCCGAAGGGGCAAAGTTGCTGCGCAAGGCGGGAGCCAAGGCAGTTTATGCCTGTGCCATTCATCCTGTCTTTTCCGATCCCGCCATTGAACGCCTGCAAGGCGGCTTGTTTGAAGAGGTGATTGTTACCAACACCATTCCTGTCCCGCCAGAGAAGCAGTTTCCTGGGCTGACCATCCTCTCGGTGGCCAATGTGCTAGGGGAAGCTATCTGGCGTATCCACGAAGATAGCTCCGTCAGCAGCATGTTCCACTAACGGAGCCACCTTTGCCCCTGCTCTAGCGCCTGGGGAGCACCTCCACGCGCACCGGGGCAAGGCCTGCCTGCACCATACCCAGAGCTTCTGCCGCCCTTAGGGAGAGGTCGATAATTCGATTGGGGATAAAGGGGCCGCGATCATTGATGCGCACCACAACCTGGCGGCCATTCCTCAGGTTGGTTACCCGCACTACCGTCCCGAAGGGCAGCGTAGGGTGGGCTGCCGTCATCTCGTTGCGAGTGGGGTGTAGGTCGTACCAAGAGGCGATCCCTTCCTGCACTAGACTAGCCTTGACAAGGGGAACCCCCTGCTGCTGGACTGGAACTGGCGGCGGCGGAGCGGCAGTCTTGGCTTTTAGAGTAGCCAGCTGCGGCAAGACAGGAGCAGGGAGAGGAGGGGCACCCAGCAGCAGCCGGCGCAGCCGATTGGTGGCCAGAAGGGCTGTATCCACTGGGCGTTGGTTATCCACCAGGAGTACGCCTTCATCAACACGCAACAATTCCTTGCCGTTAGCCCGAACGGCATAGAGACGATCCCCGGATTTGGGCTCTGTCCAAGCCAGGGTGATGGTGGTGTCTTCTAGAGATCCCTGGGCCATTTGGTTGAGCTGGGCCACTAGAGAACTGGCCCGCAGCAACGGCGGCTCCAAGCGAGGGTGCTCGACAAAGGTAACGATGGGCAAGTCCCGCACATAGACGGTAACCGCTTGTCGCCCGTCGATTAGGTAGGCGTAGAGGGTGGCAATGGGCTGAGGAGCAGACTGCTTTTGTTCGCCAATCTTGAGGATGGGCTCTTCGAGGAGCCGAGGGAGGCTTGCCTGGGGGGAGGGGAGGAGAGACGATAAGTCCTGCACGTTCAAGGTGCCAGGTTTTGCAGGCAGGGAAGGATTGGGCTGGGGAGCAAAGACAAGCTTGGCTGCGGGAGAAAGCGAAGGGCCTTCCAGGGGTAACTCTGCGGCTTGGGTGGTGGTAGAGCCACTGCGGGCTGACGCTTGGGCCCTGGCATTACTGAGCAGACCCATGGGCCAGCTTAAAGCTGTGACACAGAGACAGCTAACCAAGCCCAACTTGGGGGCAGGAGCCAGTCCCTGTCCAAGCCATTTTTGAGTTTGCATGAGGCCGCGCTCCTCTTCAACTCGTCCAACTTCCAACGCGATGGCTAAAACAGAAGTTAATGTACCATGGGTTTCTGGATTGACTGGTTTGCCTGCCCAGGCGCAAAAGCCCAAGTCCAGTTATCGTAAGGGTATTTGGCATCTTGGACTACCGCTCAGCAGGGGTTGACATCGATCGCGGACGCGCTTTTGTCCAAGGGATCCGGGAGCGCGTTGAACGGAGTTCTACAGGTTCCCCAGGAGTCTTGGGTAGCATTGGCGGCTTTGCCGGCTTGTTCGAGCTGCCAGCAGGCTACCGTGCCCCGGTTTTGGTGGCCGGGGCCGATGGAGTGGGGACCAAGCTGGAGATTGCCCAGCAGTGGGGGCAGCACCGCGGCGTCGGTATTGATCTAGTGGCCATGTGTGTCAACGACGTGCTGACGGTGGGAGCCAAGCCGCTGTTTTTCCTGGACTACATTGCCACCGGCAAGCTGCAGCCAGAGGCCCTCTGGCAAGTTATCGAGGGCATTTTAGCGGGCTGCCAGGAGGCCGGCTGCCAACTGCTGGGGGGAGAAACGGCGGAGATGCCGGGATTCTACCCGCCTGGAAAGTACGACTTGGCGGGATTTTGCGTTGGGGTTGTGGACAAGGCAGACATTCTAGACGGCTCTCAGGTGCAGCTGGGGGATCGGCTGTGGGCTCTGCCCAGCAGCGGCCTGCACAGCAACGGCTTCAGCCTGGTGCGGCGCATTGTGGCCGAGCGAGGCTGGCGCTGGGACCACCAACCCTCCGGCTGGGATCGGCCTTTGGCGGAGGTGTTTCTCACCCCCACCCGCATCTACGTGCAGGCGGTGCAGCGGCTGCAAGCGGCAGGGATCCCCATCCACGGCATGGCTCACATCACCGGCGGCGGCATCCCGGAAAACTTGCCCCGCTGTTTGGCTCCTAGCCAGGCGGCGCGGCTAGAGCCCCACAGTTGGCCCGTTCCGCCGGAGTTTCTCTGGCTGCAGGAGCAAGGCCAAGTGGAGACCCTGGAGATGTTCAACACCTTCAACCTGGGGGTGGGCTATGTGCTGGTGGTGCCCCCTGCGGCGGAAGATTCGCTGAGATCGCTGCTGCCGGAAGCCTTCCCTATTGGCGAGGTGGTGGCCGCCCGCCCTGGGGAGAGCCGGGTCTTGGGGCTGGAGGAGTGGGGATCCCTAGTACCTTGAGTCCCCACCAAAAGGGGGATGGGGATCCCGTCTGCCGAGGCCGGGCGCCGCTATGCTAAGTTTGCAAATGGCCTTGGCGTCGTTTGTCCCCGGCTTAACAGGCCTTCTGGGTCCACAACTGCCGCTAACCCTCTAAGCAAGGAAGCGTCGATGACAGGTTTATCCACTGCTTCGGCAACCACGGCTGCCATTGAGGTAGAGCATCTGAGCAAAACCTACGGCAGCTTTACCGCCATCCGCGATATTTCTTTCCAGGTGAATGCCGGCGAGATCATGGGGTTTCTAGGGCCCAATGGCGCCGGCAAGACCACCTCGATGCGCATTCTGGCGGGGTACTTGCCGGCTACGGAAGGAACGGCGCGGGTGGCCGGGTTTGATGTGCACGAAAACCCGATGGCAGTGCGGCAGCGCATTGGCTATTTGCCAGAAAACCCGCCCCTCTACCCCGATATGACGGTGGAGGCCTACCTGCACTTTGTTGCCCAGATTAAGCGGGTCAGCGCTGGTGACCGACCTAGGCGGGTAGACGAGGTAATTCGCCGCTGCAGCCTGGAAGACAAGCGCCACACCCTCATCCGCAAGCTCTCCAAGGGGTACAAGCAGCGGGTGGGCTTGGCCCAAGCTTTAGTGCACGACCCGCCCGTGATTATCCTCGACGAGCCCACAATTGGGCTGGATCCCAAGCAGATCATCGAGGTGCGCAACCTCATCAAAAGTCTGGCAGGGGAGCACACCATCATCCTCTCCACCCACATCCTGCCGGAGGTAAGCATGACCTGCGACCGGGTGGTGATCATCAACCGCGGCCAGGTGGCAGCCATCGGCACGCCCGCCGAGCTGACGGCGCAGGTGCAGGATCGGCAGCAGGCAAAGCTGGTGGTGGGCGCCCCCGAGGAAACGGCTATCCGGGCGGCCCTGCAAAACCTGCCCCAGGTGGAGGTGGTGAGTTTGCAGCCCCTGGGATCCGATCCCCCTCGCTGGCAGGTGCAGCTTAAAAGCAACGTTGCTGCCGTTCGCGACAAAGGGACAGAGTCCTTAGGCTGGATCCCGGAGGTGGCCAGGGCTCTGGTGCAGGCAGGGATCGACCTCTACGAGATCGGTCGTCCTCAGGCTTCTTTGGAAGAGATTTTCCTGCAGCTCACCACCCAAGAGGGATCCGCAGGCGCGTTGGAGGAAGCGGCATGAACGGAGCAGTGGCCATTTTTCGCAAAGAGCTGCGCGGCTATTTCACCTCCCCCATTGCCTACGTGGTGGCGGCGGTGTTTTGGGGACTGGCGGGGTTTTTCTTTGTCAACATCTTGGTGCGAGTCATTAACTTCTCCCAGCAGGTGGATCTCTTTGCCCAGTTTGGCCAAGAGAACCCCTTTGATGCCGCCACCATCCTGTCGCAGCAGTTTCTCAATTTGCTAGGCACGCTTTCCTTATTTTTATTGCCCATCTTTACCATGAGCTCCTACGCCGAGGAGCGGCGGCGGGGCACGATGGAGCTGTTGGCTACCTCCCCCATTACCAACCTAGAGGTGGCCCTGGGCAAGTGGCTGGCGGTCTGGGTGTTCTTCATTACCTTATTGCTGCCGCCTCTGGTTTACCACGTGCTGGTGCTAAGTAGCGCCAGGCCAGCGGTGGATTACCGCTTAACTCTGATGGGCTATGTGGGACTTGCCCTGCTGGCGGGTAGTGTCATGGCTTTGGGGTTATTTGTCTCTTCTCTAACAGACAGCACCCTCATTGCTGCGGTGGCTACCTTTGGGTTGATCCTGCTGCTCTGGGTCATCGACGCTGCCGCCGGCCAGGAGAACACGTGGATTGCCGCTACCCTGCGGCACATCTCCCTGCTGCAGCAATACAGCAACTGGGTGCAAGGGATCCTCAGCAGCAGTAGCGTCGTCCTTTTCCTCAGCATCATTGTGCTGGGGCTGTTTGCCACGGTGCAGTCGGTGGAAAGCTTGCGCTGGCAGCAGGGCTAGGGTTGTCTTGGGAGGCGTGCAGTGATGAAGGACTGGCGGGCACTGGCAGATTGGACGGGAATCCTCGGCCTTGGCGTCATAGCCATTGGGTTGCTGGTGGGAGCTGCCCTCACTGGCTGGACAGCTGTGCCGCTAAGTCTGCTGGCAGCAGGCCTAGCCCTAGTAGGGGTGTGGGGTCTCACCCACCAGCGCGAAGTCAGCGTCTTCCTTGGCCTGCGATCCACTCAGACCAACGCCAACATCCTGGTGGCGGTGGCGGCTATGGCCGTCATTCTGGTGTTGCTCAATGTCGTGGCCGTGCGCTACGACCTGCGCCTGGATCTCACGGAGGGAGGCCTGTTTACCCTCTCGCCTCAAACCCGGCAACTGCTGCAGGGGTTGGCCCAGCCGGTGAAAGTCTGGGTGGTTACCACCGCTCCCGATCCCAACCTGCGGGAACAACTGGAGCGCTACCGCCGCCTCAACCCTGAGCGCTTCCAATTTGAGTTTGTGGATCCCAACCGCGATCCCCTAACGGTGCAGCGGCTCCAGGTAACGCAAAACAACACCCTCGTGGTGGAAGCCGGAGAAAGCCGGCAGCAACTGCCGCAGCCCCCTGCCCCCGAGTTGGAGAGCAAACTGACCCCCGTCTTGTCTAAAGTGGTCAACCGCGGGGAGTTGCTGGCCTATTTCGTGCAAGGGCATGGGGAAGCGGGCCTAGAGGCACGGGAAGGTACCCCAACGCTGGCCCAGGCGGTGGCAGCCCTCGGCCAGGAAGGCTATCGGGTGGAGCCTTTGAACCTGGTGCAGTCGGAGATCCCGGAGAAGGCCGATGTGCTGGTGTTGGCAGGGCCGCAGCGGGCTCTCTTCCCGGGGGAGGTGGAGAAGCTGCAGGAGTACCTGGCCAAGGGAGGGCGCCTGCTGCTGCTCATTGGGCCACGGGTGGATGCTGGCTTGGATCCCTTGCTGGAAGAGTGGGGCGTGGTCTTGGGGAAGGACATCCTCATTGAGGTAAGCAGCGTCAGCCAACTCTTGGGCACAGGACCGGCAGTTGCCCTAGTCACCACCTACGGGGATCACCCTATTACCGCCCCCTTGGCCGAGCAGCGGCTGATGACCCTCTTTCCTCTGGCTCGTTCTGTAGAAACCCAAGCCCGCGAAGGGATCCAGGCCACACCTCTGCTGCGCACCAGCCCCCAGAGCTGGGGGGAGACCAGCCCCAACCTGGAGGCTGGCCCCGTGCAATTTGACCCGGCTCAAGACAAGCCTGGCCCGCTAACCCTAGGTGTCGCCTTGAGCCGCCGGCTGGAAAGCGAGAAGCAGGATTCCCAGCAGAGTTCAGCACCTGAGGCCCGCCTGGTGGTCATTGGCAATGTCAACTTTGCTCTTGACGGCAACCTGCGGCAGCAGGGCAACCGGGATCTCTTCCTCAACGCAGTTAACTGGCTAACCGAGCAGACCGAGCAGATCTCCATCCGCCCCAAATCGATTACCGACCGCCGTCTCACCCTGACCGACCAGAACTTCCGCTGGTTGGTGCTGGGATCGACGGTACTCCTGCCGCTGGTGGCGTTGGGGGTGGGGGCCGTGCTTTGGTGGCAAAGGCGGTAGAGCTGGGGGAGGACAAGCATGTTTAAGCGCAGCACCTGGATTCTCTTGGGTTTGGCGGTGGCCGCTCTGCTGGGGTATTTCCTCCTCGACAGTTTCCAGCAGCTGCGCCAGCAGCAGCAGGCGGAGCGGGCGCGGCTTTTCCACTTTGCCCCCGACACCATTGCCCGCATCGAGATCCGCCAGCAAAAAGAGGGGAAACCCGAAGCAATTGTTGTGGAGCGCACTCCTGAGGGAGAAGAAGGCTCTCGCTGGCGCATCCTCCAGCCCATCCAGTCAGCAGCCCTGGACTTTCCGGTGGAGCAGCTCCTCAACACCTTCTCCCGCCTCACGCCCCAGGTAACTTTGGAGGAAGCCAGCGATCTAGCCGCTTTTGGTCTAGACCAGCCGCGCTACCGGCTTGCTCTTTTCCCCAAGGAAGGGGATCCCTATCGCCTAGCCATCGGCAATGACAACTTCGACGGCTCCGGCTTCTATGCCCAACCCGAAGGAGGCAAGGTAGTGCTCTTGGCCAGCAGTCAGAAGGGATCCCTGCTTCCTTCCCTTTTGACGTTGCGGGACAAAACCCTGCTGCGCTTTGATAGGGCGGCGGTGAAGTCTCTCCAAGTGCAATTGGCCGAGGCAGAGCCAGAGGTTGTCCGCTTGCAGCGGCAGGAGGAGACTTGGCAGATTGTCGAGCCCAGAGAGCTGCCTGCCGATGACCTCAACGTTGACCGCCTGCTCAACACCCTGTCTCGTCTGCAGGCGGTGGAGTTTCCGGCTGAAACCAAGGCAGAGCTGGCTCCCTATGGGCTGGAGAAGCCCTCTGCCCAGCTAAGCGTTGAGCTCAAGGACGGCAAAACCCTGAGCGTGGCCTTAGGAGCGGAGAAAGAGGGCCAGGTGTACGTCATTACCTCTGAACACCCGGCGGTGGCTACCCTCCTCACCAGTACTGCCGACATCCTCCGCGCCGACCTGGAGGAGCTGCGGGATCACCGCCTTGCCCGCCTCAACCCCAACCAAGTCGGCCAAGTTACCCTAGAGTCGCTAGGGGAGCGAGTTACCCTCAACCCTCTGCCGCAGGAGAAGGGATCGCTGGAGCTGCGCTGGGAAAACCCAGAACGACCCGGCCAGCCAGTTAACCTCAGCTCTCTCTTGGCCAGCCTCAATGCTGCCCGTGCCAAGGAGTTTGTGCCAGAAACCGATCCCGACGCCCAGAAGGCCCTAGCCACGCCAGACCTCCAGCTTGACATTGCACCCAAGCCTGAGACAAAGCAGGAGCCCCTGACCCTGAGCCTCAGTGCCGCTGGCCTACGCGCCTATGCCCGCAGTAGCCGCCAACCCGATATAGCTGTGCTTGATCTCAGCACCTTCAACAGCATTGAAACAGAGGTCAAGCAACTGCTAGGGGAGAAAGAAGCAGAGGAAAAGGCTTCGCCCTAGGACGGCGGGGCGGCCATTTGGTTCTCCTGCTGCTGGGATCCCTTTCTCAGCTTCTCTCCCTGGAGGGTTAGAACTGAGCAGGGGGCGTGGTGGAGCACATAGTTGCTGACGCTACCTAAAAACAGCTCGCTCAGCCCAGAGTAACCGCGGCGACCCACAACGATTAGGTCGGCTTGCCAAGAGCGGGCCAAGTCACAGATGACCCGACCGGGACTGCCATAGCTGAGGTTGTACTCGGCGCAAACTCCCTCCTTGGCCGCCCTCTCCACCAGGGAGCGCAGGTAGTTCATCTGGTTTTGCTCGAAAATGGCGCACTGCTCCCGGTAGGATTGCCACAGCTCGGCGCTGAGAGTAGAGTTGTAGTCCATGCCCAAGATCATCGGCGGCTCGGGAGCGCCAGGCTCTTCCTGCGACAAAACGTGGAGGAGCATCATCTGAGCCCCTAGGGCCTTTGCCACCTGGAGGGCCCCTTGAAATACCCCTTCACTCAACTCCGACCGATCCACTGCCACCAGAATCCTGCTGAACATACCGACTTCCTTAACTGCATTGACCTCTCTAGGCAAAAGGGGCAACCTTCTGCTTGCTCCTCAACCCACCCCCTCCTTGGGGGAGGTGGGTGAACCTCGCCAAGTAGGAGCTCTCCAGGGCTGAGCAGCAGTTGGAGTCCCACCGCCTCTAGAACGGGATCTCGTCTTGGTCAGGCAGAGGGGCGACCTCTTCTTCAACAGTCTCCCTGCTGGAGTCGCCCATCCCCGTTAGGGAGAGAACCCGAGCAGAGCTAAGTTGATGGATGCGGCGGGCGGTGATCTCCGCCAGCTTCTCCTTGCGTCCATCCCGCTCTACCACATTCATGTGCAGCTGACCCTCTACTGTGATCTGATCCCCCACGTGACAGGTATCCACCACCCGCTGGGCCAGCTCTCCAAAAGAGGCAACCCGCACCTGGTAGGGCGGCTCCTCTGGGCGCAAGCTGGGGAAGCGCAGGAGCAAAGATGCAACCGCTAGGTTATCGGGTGTGTAGCGCAGCTCTGGCTCACTCGCTACCTCCCCCATCAAAACAATCGAGTTCATGACTAAGCCCCAGGAAGTTCACTAGTAGGTGGAAACAAGGCCCCTTGACATTGTAGTCTGGGCTCAGGATGGGATTCTGTTGACTCAATCCCGGCGCAGGGTCATGTAGCGCAGCACGTTCTCGTTGATGCGCAGATTTTTCTCCCAGGTGGCCACCGCCTTCGGCTCGGCCTTGTAGTTGAACTGGATGTACAGTCCTTCCTTAAACTTTTTCATCTCAAACCCAGCGAAGCGGCGCTTGCCACGGTTGGTAATTTCCAGGTCGGTCGCCCCGTTTTCTCGTAGGAGTGACTCCTGTTCGCTGAGAAGTTGGGCTAGGGGTTCCTGCGAGAGGTCGGGGCGCACAATCAGCATCGTTTCATAGGCGCGGGGCATGGAAGCAGGTTCTCCTCGAGACTCTAAGATGCAATTGACTATCCTAGCTACTCTTTCTGGAACTGGAAAAGCCATTTCCCCCCTCTGCGGTCAAAAAAGTAGGCATGCCTCTCGCAAGAGGAGATCCCTTGTCCGATACAATAGGGGGGTACTTTGATAGCTACAGCCAAGAGACTGCAGGGTTGCAAGCATGAGTGCCGAGGAAGTCTACCAGCGGGTTCGCAAGATTGTGTCCGAACAACTGGGTGTTGAGGACGAGAAAGTAACCCTGGAGGCCAATTTCCAGAACGACCTAGGGGCCGACAGTCTTGATACCGTAGAGCTGGTCATGGCATTCGAGGAGGAATTCGATCTAGAAATCCCTGATGAGGATGCCCAGGGCATTGCCACGGTGCAGGATGCCGTCAACTACATCCTCTCCAAGAAGGCTGCCTAAGCTGGGAGAGGGGGTAGGCCTCCCCCTTCCCCCTCGAGGGGGAGGGCTAAGGAAGAGTACTCACGGTTGTCTATGGATCCTGCCGCCGCTCCTATGTCCGTCCCAACCAACTCCCACCGTCGCGTTGTCATCACGGGCCTGGGGGCGATAACCCCCCTTGGCAACTCTCCTGCCGAGTTTTGGCAGGGTCTGCTGGCAGGGCGCTCTGGCATTGGGCCAATTACCCACTTTGACGCCTCCCGCCACGAGTGCCGCATTGCCGGGGAGGTGAAGGGCTTTGATCCCCTCGACTACCTGGACCGCAAGGACGTCAAGCGCACCGACCGCTTCGTCCATCTGGCATTGGCTGCCACCCAACAAGCGCTGGAGGACGCCCAGTTTCGCATTACCGATCTCAACGCCGAGCAGGTGGGGGTAATCTTGGGTACTGGCATTGGCGGCATCCGGGTCTTGGAAGAGCAGCAGACCATCTACTTGCAAAAAGGGCCGGATCGCTGCAGCCCCTTCATGGTACCGATGATGATTGCCAATATGGCGGCGGGCCACGTGGCCATTCACTTTGGCGCCAAGGGGCCCAATTCCTGCACGGTGACGGCCTGTGCTTCCGGCTCCAACGCCATTGGCGATGCCTTTCGGCTTATCCAGCGGGGGGAAGTGCAGGTGGCCATTACAGGGGGCACAGAAGCGGCAGTGACTCCCCTGTCGGTGGCTGGCTTCAGCGCCATGAAGGCCCTTTCCACCCGCAATGAGGCTCCTGAGCAGGCCTGCCGGCCCTTTGACCGGGATCGGGATGGCTTTGTGATGGGGGAGGGAGCTGGGATCCTCCTGCTGGAGGAGCTGGAACATGCCCGCGCCCGCGGTGCCAAGATCTACGCCGAGATCGTCGGCTACGGCCTTACCTGTGATGCCCACCACATCACCAACCCTGCTCCCGGCGGCGAAGGCGCTGCCCGCGCAATGCGGCTAGCCCTCAAAGATGCAGGGATCCGGCCAGAAGAGGTGCAGCACATCAACGCCCATGCCACCAGCACGCCTGTGGGGGATGTTGCCGAGGTGCAGGCCATCAAGGCAGTTTTCGGCGAGCATGCCCCTCGCCTGGCTATTAGCGCCACCAAATCCATGACCGGTCACCTCTTGGGGGGGGCAGGCGGCATTGCCACGGTGGCGACGGCCCTGGCCATCTACCACGGCTGGGTTCCCCCCACCCTTAACCTGGATAACCCCGACCCCGAGTGCGAAGGGCTGGACTTTGTGCCCCACAAGGCGCGGCAGATGGCTGTTGACGTGGCCCTGGTCAATGCCTTTGGGTTTGGGGGGCATAACGTGACCTTGGCCCTGCGCCGCTACTCTGCTGATTGAGGGATCCCGCCTATGTCCATCCCGGAAGGCTCCGCCCCCTCTGTTCGCCAGCAGGCTTTGGCCGCCTTGACGGCGGAGCTGACCCAGCAGGGCCATCCCCCCGAATACGCCCAGCACATGGCAGCGGCAGTGATTTTTCAGGCCGATCTGGATCTCTGCGCCGCCCAGTTGGCGCGGCTCTTGAGTTGGCTTAAGCAAAACCACCCGCAGCTCTACCCCGAGGCGGTGCAACTGGTGGATGCCACCCGCGAGGAGTTTGAGCGGCGGGTTCAAAGGGGATAGGTAAGGACCGGGGATGCCAACGCTAGGATGAGGGGGTATTTCCTTCCTCCCTAGACTCACTGCTCCCCTCTCTCAAGAGGAGAGGGGCAGGGGGGTGGGGGAAAGATTCCCTTGACCCGCTAGGCATTGGAGATGACCACGAAGGATGCGAAGTTCCCCCAGGGGATAGCTCAGCCGCCAGACCTAGAGAAGCCCCACGGGCCCTTTCAGGAACAGGCTGGGCAGGGATCCCTGCTGCTTCATGTTGGAGGCATGAGCTGTGCCGGCTGCGTTCGCACTGTCGAGCAAGTCTTGCTCAACCAGCCGGGGGTGGTCAAAGCCAGCGTTAACCTAGTTACCGAATCGGCCCTTGTGGAATTTGCCCCTGGCAGCCGGCCTGATCCAGAACATCTGGCCCGCATCTTGACAGAGGCGGGGTTTCCCAGCTCCTGTGCCGCCGGCAGGGGCGATTCTCCCCCAGATCCCTCCCCAGTTGGAGGGAAGAGGGCCCTGGAGGCGCCGACGGATCCCCTCTCCCAGCAGCGGCGGCAGACCCAAGCCCACATTCGCCAGGCCCTCACCGCTGCTTTTTTACTGCTCATCTCTGCCGCTGGCCACCTGGATCTGTTCACTCGTCTAGGCTTGCCCGTCCTCAACGACGTCTGGCTGCACTGGGGATTGGCGACGTTGACCTTCGTCGGCCCAGCCCGTGGCCTTGTCCTGGACGGCTGGCGGGCGGCGCGGCGGCTGGCTCCCAACATGAACACCCTAGTCACTCTGGGATCCGGATCCGCCTACCTGGCCAGTTTGGTGGGGCTGTTGGCCCCGCAGGTGGGCTGGGAGTGCTTCTTTGACGAGCCAGTGATGCTGCTTAGCTTCATCCTGCTGGGGCGGGCCCTGGAGCAGCAGAGCCGTCTGCGGGCGGCCAGCAGCTTGCAGGCTCTGCTGAGCCTGCGCCCCAGCTTGGCTCGCCGAGTGCCACCCCAAGAGGCGGGGGGATCCCTGAGCTCAGAGGGAGAGTGGTGCCCCATCGAACAAGTGCAGGTGGGGGACTGGCTGCAGGTGCGCGCTGGCGAGCAGATCCCGGTGGATGGAGAAGTGATTGCCGGCCAGGCCACGGTGGACGAGGGCATGCTCACCGGCGAATCCCTACCTGTATTCAAACAGCCAGGGGATCCGGTCGTGGCCGGGACGGTCAACCAATCAGGGCTGCTACTGTGCCGGGCTACGCGCACCGGCAAAGACACCACCCTGGCCCAGATCATCCGCCTGGTGGAAGAAGCCCAAGCCCGCAAGGCCCCCATCCAGAGCCTGGCCGACCGGGTGGCCGGTTACTTCACCTACGGCGTGATGGCGCTGGCCCTTCTCACCTTTGCCTTCTGGTACTGGGTTGGGATCCCCCTCTGGGGAAGCGAGATCCTGATGGGGGTTGGTCTCCACTCCTCTCTGCACCTAGGGGATCACCCCCCCCATCCCACCCCTCTGCTCCTCAGCCTTAAGCTGGCCATCTCAGTGCTGGTGGTGGCCTGCCCCTGCGCGCTGGGATTGGCCACGCCCGTAGCCATTTTGGTGGGCACCGGACTGGGCGCGGAGCGAGGCCTGCTCATCCGCGGCGGCGATGTCCTGGAGAAAACCCACCACCTGCAAACAGTTGTCTTCGACAAAACCGGCACCCTCACCCAGGGGGATCCGCACCTAACCGATTGCCTTGCCCTTGACCCTGCCCTGGATCCGGCTCGGCTGCTGCAACTGGCGGCGACAGTAGAAAGCGGCACCCGCCATCCTCTGGCCCAAGCCATTTTGGGGGCCGCCCGCGAGCGGGGACTGCCTCTGCTTTCTGCCGACGAGTTTCACACCCAGCCGGGAGTGGGGGCCTCGGCGCGGGTGGAAGGGCAAGAGGTCCTCTTGGCCTCCCTAGAGGGGCTTGCCGCCCTGGGGATCCCGCTTTCTCCTGAAGCGCAGGCCCAAGCCAAGGCGCTGCTGGAAGCTGGCAAGACGGTGGTGGGCGTGGCCCTGAACAGATCCCTGGTGGGGCTGTTGGCGGCCCAGGATCCCTTGCGGCCTGATGCCCAGGCAACCCTGCAACAGCTCCAGAAAATGGGCCTACAGGTGGTCTTACTGACTGGGGATCGGGCCGAGGTGGCCCAGCAGGTGGCCCAAGCTCTACAGGTGCCAGGGATCCGCGTCATTGCCGAGGTGCAGCCGGCAGATAAAGCCCAGGTTATCCGAGATCTGCAGGCCCAGGGCCAGAGAGTTGCCATGGTGGGCGATGGCATCAACGACGCTCCCGCCTTGGCCCAAGCCGATGTGGGCATGGCCCTGCACTCTGCCACCGCCCCTGCCCTAGAGACTGCCGATATCATCCTCATGCGCAACCGCCTCTGGGACGTCGTGGAAGCCATCCGCCTTAGCCGCGCCACCTTCCGCAAAATCCAGCAAAACCTCCTCTGGGCCTTCGCCTACAACCTGGTCGGGATCCCGGTGGCCGCCGGCGCGCTTCTGCCCGGATTCGGCCTCGGCCTCAGCCCCGCTCTAGCAGGCGGCCTCATGGCCTTTAGCTCCCTCAGTGTAGTCCTCAATTCACTCCTTCTCAAGCGAACTTTTACATCCAGTGGATCTTCTGATGGTCAGAGTTAAAAAGTATTAAAAACTACAAATATCCTACCTGCTATCTGTTGCTGCTTCCGAAGTTTTGCTGGATTTTTGCCACAACTTCTGTTCCATTGAGGCCGAGAGAGTGGGAACTCTGGTTAAGTTTGATTGAAAAGATGAATTAGCTGTAACTTTTGAGCATCTAAGTGTAGAATCGAGCTTAAGCTTGCCCGGAGTTGCCCTTTTTTGTAACTTGCATAGCAAGGGAAAAACCGTGAAAATACTGAAAAGTCGGGATCCAATAGGTGGAGGGAGCGCGGAAACATGGCAATGCTTGGAGATCTTCAGGAATTTTCCCTAGCCGACCTGTTGCATTTGATGGAAAAAGGAAAGAAAACGGGCCAACTGTCGGTTTGGGCGCCCAACGGCATTTATCGAGTTTGGCTGTATCAGGGGCGAGTGGTGGCGGCCTTGTCTCCCCAAGAAGAGCATCGGTTGGAGCGCTTGCTGGTGCGCTTAAACCTGGTCAGCGAGCAGGTGGTGGCGGAGTTGGCCTTCCTCTGCAGCTTGCAGGAGCCCCTGGGCCTTTGCTTGCAGCGGCAAGGGTTGATCTCGCCAGCAGCTCTGGCCAAGCTCTTCCGCCATCAACTGCAAGTGGGGCTCTACAGCCTCTTTGCTCTAGAAGCTGGCCAGTTTAGCTTTTTGCCCAACGTGCCCCTGCCCTACCGCGAGATGACCGGCCTAAGCAAAGGGGCCAGCGCCGTGGTTCTGGAAGCGCTGCAGCAGCTTCGGTTGGAGCAGCGCCCGGAAGAAAACCTGCCCCAGCCAGACAGCTACTTCTGGCGCACCAGCAGCGAGCTACCCTTGTACAAACTCTCGCCGCTGGAGTGGGCCATCCTAGAGCAGGTTTCCCCCGCTCGTAACCTAGTTGAGTTGGCTCAATCCCTGAAGGCAGATCTCTTGGAAGTGCGCTATGCCTGTGCCCGCTTAGCCAAGTTGGGGCTCATCAGCCCCTGCGACAGCTCGGCGGCTACGCCTCAACCTGCGCTCGCGGCGGCTTCTAAGCTTCTTTCCACCCTTCGGGAAGAGAAGGAGCCGGTTAAGCCTTCTTTGGTCAGCCGCCTATCTACCCTCCTCAAAACCATTCGCGAAAAATAAGCCGGTAGGGTAAAATCTTATGGCATTTCCCCATGCCGGCTTTACGAAGTTAATTTAGGTAAAGATGAGCTGAATGGTTGTAACGGATCTAGATCAGAGCGACACAATAGTGATAGGAATTGATGCCAAAATCCTATGCAGCTCAATGCCTAGACCCTATCTCTCCAATGAAATCGTTCGTCAGTAGAATTGCTGCTAGCCCGAGTACTTGAGCAAAGGTGGCTTTGCCGTTGCTACACGGTTGTTGACAGGGAATCAGCGGATGAGAATGATAGTGTCTTTGAGGATCCCTGGAATTAATGGAGGCTAAAGAATTGCCATGGCCATCGTTGGAGACCTCCAGGAATTTTCTTTGCCCGATCTGTTGCAACTAATCGAAAGGGGCAGCAAGACAGGGCAACTTTCCATCTGGGCCCCAAACGGTATCTACAGAATCTGGTTTTACCAAGGTCGGGTGATTGCAGCTCTGCCCCCCGAAGAGGAGCATCGCTTGGAGAGTTTGTTGGCCCGTTCCGGCTTGGTTAGCAAGCGGGTGGTGGAAAAGCTGGCTTCTTTCTGCGGCCTAGAGGAGCCGCTGGGGCGGTGTTTGCAGCGGCAAGGGGTGATCTCGCCAGCAGCTTTGGCCAAGCTCTTCCGTCACCAACTGCAGGTGGGGCTCTACAGCTTGTTTGCTCTGGAAGCGGGTCAGTTCAGCTTCCTACCTAACGCACCCATGCCCTACCGGGAAATGACCGGCCTGAGTAAGGGGGCCAGTGCTGTGGTTCTGGAAGCGCTGCAGCAGCTTAAGCTCGATCAGTTTCCTGAGGAGAACCTGCCGCAGCCGGACAGCTATTTCTGGCGCACCAGCACTGAGCTGCCCTTGTACAAGCTCTCTGCCTTAGAGTGGGGGATCCTGGAGCAGGTTTCGCCTTCGCGCCGGCTGACCGACCTAGCCCGGGCGCTGGGGGCAGATCTTCTGGAAGTTCGCTATGCCTGCGCCCGCCTGGCCAAGCTGGGGCTCATCAGTCCCTGTGATGGCCCAACGACTATTGCTTCTGCTTCTCTCCCGGCTTTCTTGGACAAGTCGGCAACAGCAGCAGACAACCTAGAAACCGCAAAGGAGAAGCTGAACACCAAGCTGCCTCCCTCCCAAGAAGGGAATGAGCAGGTTAAGCCCTCCCTCGTCGCGCGACTTGCCACTTTACTGAGGGGAGTTCGTGATAGATGATTTTTTGGGTAGATCTCTGCGTTATTATCTTTTGCAGCAGGTATAAGAACAGATGGAAAAATGACGAAAAGGGCTGAAAGCGGGGAGAGAAAGGATGGCTAACTTATCCTCTTTGCAGGCAATTCTGCAGAACTACATTTCCAGCACGCCAGGAATTCAAGGAGCGGCTGTGGTTACTCCTGATGGGCTGCCATTGGCATCCGCCTTGCCCGTAGGCATGGACGAGGAGAGAACCTCGGCTATGTCTGCTGCCATGCTTTCTCTGGGGGAGCGGATTGGGAAAGAGTTAGGTCGTGGGACCATAGAGAGGGTCTTTGTGCAGGGAGAAAAAGGATACGGAGTTTTAACCAGTTGCGGCCCCGATGCTGTACTGTTGACAATTGCTAGTGATGAAGTAAAGCAGGGTTTGCTGTTTTTGGAGATGAAGCGAGCCGCAGCAAGCATTGCAGAAGCCATGAAGTAGAGAGCGGGGAAGCTGAGCTTGATTTTGACCTGATTCTGAGGGAACTATGGCTATCAAACCTTTGGAGCTGCTGCAAGTCTTAATCTCGCGTACCCAATTTACAGACGAAGACAGAAAGGTTTTGCAGCAAAATGCCGACTGGGGCAGCAGCATTGCCGCAGAAATGTCGGATACCTTTTACAGCTATTTGGATCGCGATGCCGAGATGGCGGCTGTCATTGCCAAGCATAACCGGCAGCGGCTGGGTCAGACTTTTGCCGACTGGTTTAAGGAAATGTTCACAGGCATGGACAACTGGGGCCCTCAGTATGCCGAGCGCCGCTGGAAAATTGGCCTAGTTCATGTGCGCGTTGGCATCGGCCCTCAACACGTGGTGCCGGCCATGGCTACAGTTGTCCAGGAGGTGAGTCGCCGGCTGGTCAAAGAGGGCAAGCCCGAACAACTGCGGATGAGTCTAAGCAAAGTTTGTATGATCGACCTTTCCTTTATTGAGCAGGCCTATCTTGAGGTGGCCTATAACGCTGTACAGCAAGAAACAGGCATGAGCGAGGCTTTGTTTAAGCGCTTGATCGCTACCGGGGCTAACAGCTTAGCTTCCTCTTGATTAATCTTCTTAATTAATTATTGGGTTGGGATAGGTGGGCATGCGCTGGGGGCTTGGAGCTGAGAGCTATGGACAATATTCTCCGCATTGTTGTAACCGGGCCGGTGGGAGCTGGAAAGTCCACTTTTATCCGCACCATTAGCGAGATCGAAGTGGTCGATACGGATCGCAAGGCCACCGATGAGGTGGCAGAACTTAAGAAGAGCACAACGGTCAGCATGGACTTTGGCCGCCTGAGAATTGGCGAAGAGGAAGAAGAGATGTGGCTGCATCTCTACGGCACTCCCGGCCAGGCCCGTTTTAGCTTTATGTGGGATATTTTGATTAGGCGTGCCCACGGATATATTCTTTTGGTACCTGCCCACCTGCCCGGCCAGTTTCGCAATGCCCAGGCCATTCAAGCCTTTATGAGAGCTAGGACAAGTGCTCCCTCAGTTATCGGGATCACCCATGTCGATCACCCCAATGCCTGGGATCCAGAAGACATTCTGCTGATCTTGAACAACCAAGATGGCTCGGTTCCCCACACAACCTTAAATGCTCAGGAGCCGGCCTCTGTGGCCAATACGCTGCTCCTATTGGTTGAGCAACTGATGCCCCAAGTGGTCGCCTAAGAGAAGGTGGCCACGATGGCTCGGCCCCTTCCGGCTTCTTGTAGGTACTGCCTCGGAAGCAGGAGATGCTAAGGAATGTTAAGCTAAGGGGGACTTGGATCAGGTAAGCCTTATGGAGTCCCTCTACGTCAGCGGAGAGTTTTCCCGTAGCTTTGTCAACCCCCCTATCTACTCAGCCATTGCTCTGTTCAGCTTCTTTGCTGTTATTTTCGGCCTCATCTTTAAAGACAAGTTGGAATACCAGGTAGCCCTCTGGCAGCAGAACCGAGAGAGCCAGAGGCAGATTCGCTACCGCACAGCAGGGGTGATCCTTACCTATATCCTCTGCTGTGGGTTTACCTTTGGCTTTGTGGCTGCCTGTTTGCACGTGTTTGGCTTATCCTTGGCTTTGGCTGCCTTGGTCGGCGGGATCCTTGTCTTCAGCACGGCAGGATTGATCTGGTGGCGGCTGGGATCCCTGATGGATCTATTGGCGGTGGGGGGATCCCAAGCCATTGATCTCGACTTTTACGGGGCAGGGGCTGTTTTGGATACGGAAGGAGAATAGCGTACTGATGCAGCATTTTTGGCAGGCTATTGCCCAGCACCTTTCTGAAATTACAGGGGATCCCTTACGTCCCCTCCACTTCCGTCCTGTGGGCGGGGGCAGCATCAACGCCGCCTATCGGTTTTCCTGTGCGCTCCAGACTCCTTCTGCCCAGGCAACAAGGGACTACTTTGTTAAAGTGGCGCGCGGGGGAGGGGGGGCACTGGAGATGTTTGCAGCAGAAGCAGCGGGCCTGCAAGCCTTGGCAGCAGCCAACGCCGTGCGGGTGCCGCAGCCGATTGCCTGGGGATCCCTAGATGGGCAGGCTTACCTGGTGCTGGAATACCTGGAGCTGACCTCGCCCCGCCCTCAAACGGGAAGTCTGCTGGGATCCCAGTTGGCCCAGTTGCACCGCACGCTCTCCCCCAACGGCAGCTACGGCTGGGATCGCGACAACACCATCGGCTCGACGCCGCAGATCAACAGTTGGCGGCAGAACTGGCTGGACTTCTACCGGGAACAGCGACTGCTCTACCAGGTCAAGCTGGCCTGCCAGCGGGGTTACCGCGGCGCGTGGGTAGCCCAAGCCGAGCGGGTCATGGCAGAGCTGGAGACTTTCTTTCGGGACTACCGGCCCGTCCCGTCTCTGCTCCATGGGGATCTCTGGGGCGGCAACTACGGCGCCTTGCCCGATGGCTCACCGGTGATTTTCGACCCGGCCACCTACTACGGGGATCGGGAGACGGATCTGGCGATGACCGAGCTTTTTGGCGGCTTTCCACCGGAGTTCTACCAGGCCTATCAAGAAACCTATCCGCTGGATGAGGGGTATTCCCGGCGCAAGCCTCTTTACCAGCTCTACCACTGGCTTAACCATCTCAACCTGTTCGGAGAGGGCTACCTGGGCTCGGTGCAGCGGGCCTTGCAGCAATGCTTGCGCTTTCTTGGATAATCCCTCTCCCGCAAAGGGAAGAGCCAGCCGGCAGCTAGCGGCTCTTTTCTGGCGCAGCTTCCCCTGCCATGACTACAGCCCCCATATCTCCCAGCAGGCGGGACTGGTTGCGCAATATCCCCAATAGGTTTAGCCGGTTGGTCCGCAGCCTGGGATCCGGATCCATGACCAAAACCGCCTCGAAAAAGCGATCCACTGCAGGGGCTGCTGCCTGCAGACCCTCCACCAGCGGGGTAAAGTCTCCCTGTAAGGCTGGCTCCACCCCCAGCCGGTAAACCCTTTGACAGGCCTCGTACAGCTCCCGTTCTGCCCCCTCCTGAAACAGGCTGGGATCCACGACAGCCGCCGGATCCAGCACGGCGTAGTCCACGTCCCCTTGGGCGGCCAGGCGGGCGCAGCGGTTGAGGGTGGGGTAGAGATCCCCCAATTCTTCAGTAGCTCGCAGATGTTGCAGGTACTCGGCCCGCAGCAGGGTGAGGGGCAGGTTGCTCAAAGCCCGCAAGGTCAGTTCCGCTTTCTGGGGATCCTCGCTGTGGACAGACTCTGGATCCCCGACCACGGCTCTGACCAAGTCGTAGTCGATTTGCTTTTCCTCCTGCAGAAGGATTTGCAGCCGCTGGGCAAGAAACTCCTGCAAGGCCTTTAAGGTCTTTTCATTTCCCGCCGCATACTCCTGCACCACCTGGCGCAGGAGCTGATTGACATCCAACCTCCAGCCGGCATCCCAGGCAATCAACACCAGGCTGTTGGCAGCCCGCCGCAGGGCAAAGCGATCCGAAGAACCCGTGGGGATCTGCCCCAGGTGGAACATGCCCACCAAGGTGTCCAGGCGATCTGCCCAGCCCACCACCCGCCCGGTCAAAGAGGTGGGCAGAGCCTCCCCTGCCCCCAGGGGCCAGTAGTGCTGCTCGATCCCCTCTGCCACGGCTTCCGGCTCGCCGTCATGGCGGGCGTACTCGGCGCCCATGATCCCCTGCAGCTCCGGGAACTCGTACACCATTTGGGTAACCAGATCCGCCTTGCAGAGGTAAGCCGTGCGATCTACTAAGGCCTGTTCTTGGGGATCCAGATTCAAGGCAGCGGCGATGAGACGGCTGATGTGGCGGATGCGCTCCACTTTGTTGCGCATGGATCCCAGCCCTTCGGCAAAGGTAACCGCCTGCAGCCGCTCCACCCGCTGGGCCAAGGGGATGCGGCGATCCTCCTCGTAGAAAAAGCGGGCATCGGCTAGGCGCGCCCGCACCACGCGGCTGTTGCCTGCTGCAATCCGCTCCGCTTGCCGGGGATCGCCGTTGGAGATGGTGATGAAGTAGGGCAGCAATTTCTCGGGATCCCGGCCATCCCTCACCGGGAAGTAGCGCTGGTGGGTGATCATCACCGTCTCGATGACCGCAGGGGGCAATTGCAAAAACTCCGGCTCAAAGCGCCCCAGAACGGCCGTTGGCCACTCCACCAACTGCACCACCTCCTGTAGCAGAACAGGGGGGATCTGGGCTCGCCCGTTCACCTGCTTGGCCAGCTTGGTCACCTCCGCCTGGATCTGCGCCGCTCGTGCCGCCGGGTCGGGGTTGACGCCAGCTGCTTGCATTTGCTGAACATAGCTCTCGGCCCGCTCCAGGACAACCTGCTGGGATCCCAAAACGCGGTGGCCACGGCTAACTCGACCCGCCACCAAGCCCGGCAGAGGATTGCCCTCAGGGGTGGGCCAGAGCAAAGGCAGCACTTGATCGTCCCAGAGGGAGACCAGCCAGCGGATGGGGCGGGGAAACTTGAACCCTCCATGGCCCCAGCGCATTAGCCGCTTGCCGCTCAAGGTGGTGATCCAGGTGGGCACCAATTCCTGGAGCACCGCTGCCGTCGGCCGCCCCCGCACCCGCTGCACGGCAAAGACAAAGGATCCCTTGCCCACCTGTCGGATTTCTAGGCTGGCGGGATCCACCCCCTGCTTCTGGGCAAATTTTTCCCCGGCAGGGGTGAGCCGGCCATCTTGGTAGGCCACCTGAGCCGGTGGTCCCTTCACCTCCAGGGTGCGATCCGGCTGCTGGGTGGGCAGGCCCCGCAGCAGAACTGCCAAGCGGCGCGGTGTGCCGAAAAGCTGCATCTCCTCGGCCTGCAGATGGGCTTCTGCCAAAGAGGCCGGGATCCCCTTCCTCCACTGCTCTAGGGCCGAATCCACAAAACTGGCCGGCAGCTCTTCACAGCCGACTTCCAGCAAATAGGCAACCATACCCCTCTGCTCTTAGCGACATCCCCCCTGGGGATCCCAGTTTATCAGGGGAGCCGGGGCGGCGTTCCCACAAGGGCTGCAACCCGCCATCAGGACCAAGGGGAATCCCCTACTGCCAGAACGCCCTCCTGCGGCCGTGCCGGGGAGGCAGCAGGCAAATGCACCACAAGGATGGGAAGGTTAGGCCGGTTACGGGCGATGATCTCCGGCTCGCGGCCCAGACGGGAGCGGCTGCGGGCTTCGCTGGGGATCAACACCAATGCATCCCCCGGCTGCAGCGCCTTCAACACCTCGGCCACCAGCCCTCCTTGCACCCGTTGGAGCGGCAGATGGGCGTAGCTTGCCGCCGCCAGGGCTGGAGAGCGCTCCCGTGGCGGTCGGGTTTGCACCAGGAGAATCTGCAGCGCCGCCTTCAATTCCTCGGCCAGCGTCTGCGCCAGCCCAATCGTCTGCTGCAGGGATCCGGGAGACACTTCCAACTCTGGGGCTGCCAAAAGGATGCGCTGTGTTGTCTCGATGGGGACGGGAAACCGCGTAATCAGCACCGGGATCCCCACCTGCCGCACCACTGCGTCGATGATGCTGCCGAAGAAATTCTCCGCATAGGTGGAGTAGCCCTTCCAGCCCAGGATCACCAAGGTCGCCTGCCGTTCCGCTGCCGAGCGAATGATCCCTTTTGCCACCGAATCATCCACCCGCCGAATGGCTTCCACTCGGGCCACGGCACTGTGGGCTAGAGCTTCCGCAAAGGTCAACAATTGCTCTTGCCGGGCCAGAGCCGCCGGCGAGATCCCAGCGCGGTCAGACAAAACGTGCAGCGGCAGCAGCGTCCCCCCTTCTTTCTTGGCCAGAATCAAAGCCAACCGCAGCAGGTTGCTCTCGGTGTCAGGGTTGGCCACCGGCACCAGGACGCGGGATCCCCAGGCTGGCTGGGGCAGGTTACCAGCTTCTGCCGCCACCTCTGCAGGCTGGAGTTGCTCACCCCAGCGGGCCACGATCCAAGGCGAGGCAATGCAGGTAATCAGGATCATGGCGATGGTGCCGTTTACCGTCACCTCGTCCACCAATTTCACCTCAAAGGCCACCGTGATTACCGCCAAAGTAGCCGCCGCCTGGGCCACCGACAGGCCGAACATGACCATGGCGCTGGCCAAGCGCCAGCCAAACAGTTGGGCCGGGATCCAAGCGGCCAAAAACTTGCTCACCACCTCCGCGGCAATCATCACTCCGCCCACCAGCAGCGTGCGTGGCTCGCCCAAGAGAATGCTGGGGTTGATCAGCATCCCCACCGAGATCAAGAAAAACGGTATAAACAAGGTGTTGCCGATGAACTGAATCCGGTTCATGAGGGGGCTGAGCTGGGGAATGAGGGGGGTGATGGCCGTCCCAGCCAAAAAGGCGCCCACCACCGGCTCAATGCCAATCAACCCCGCCCCGTAGGCCACCACGAACAAGGTGGCAATCACAAAAGTAAACTCCGCCCCCTCATCGTGGCCAAAGCGCCGGAAAAACCAACCGCCCAGCTGGGGCACCCCCCAGAGGGTGGCAAACGTGTAGAGGGCAATCGAGGGGATCAGCGTCAGCCAAAATTGCAGCGTCAGCTCCCCTTGGTGGGCGCGCACCACCACCGCCAGCACCAACAACGCCAAGACATTGGTAATCAACGTCGCCCCCAGGGTGGCTGTTACCGCCTGCAGGCGCATCAGGCCCAACTTGGAGACGATCGGCAGGGCAATGAGGGTATGGGAGGCAAAACACGAAGCCACCAGCACCGCCGCCAGAAAGCCATACCCCAAAGCCAGCATGGCCGCCGTGCCGATCACCATTGGCAATAGAAAGGTGAGCGCCCCAAAGACGCTGGCCTTGCCGGCGTTGAGCTTCAGATCCTCCAGGCTGGTCTCCAGCCCGGCCATGAACATGAGAAACAGCAGCCCCACGGTGCCCAGCAGGACGATGGTCTCATCCCGCTGCAAGATGCCCAAGCCGTAGGGCCCCACCACCAAGCCGGCCAGGATCAGGCCGACGATCCCCGGCAGGCGCAGCCGCTCAAACAGCAGCGGGGCCACCAGCATGATCGTCAGGAGGATCAGAAACACCAGCACCGGGTTTTTCACCGGGCCGAGCATGGCCAGAGGGATCCCTGAAATTGGCAGCCAGCTAGCCAGCATAAATACCCGACAGACACCAACGCAGAGATTCTGCAAAGCGCCCGCCTGAGTCTATCAGATTCCTCCAGCTTCGAGGTACCTCGAAAACGAGGCCCCATTGCCCCAACAGCAGTAAAGAGCTGGAGCCCTAGAAAAAAGACCGAAGGGATCCCCAACAACTAGGGATCCCTCAAATCCGTTTAAAAGAGTCCTACTGGCTTGCTGAGCTGGCCAAGGTGGAGCTAGTCTTCCAGGGGATCCCCTGTCAAGGGATCCCAGAACAGCCAGAGTCAGGCCGCCGCCAGCCGGGCGTTGGCAGCATCCCAGTTCACCAGGTGCTCCAGGTAGGCACTGATGTAGTCAGGCCGCCGGTTTTGGTAGTCCAGGTAGTAGGCGTGCTCCCACACATCCAGGGTGAGCAAGGGCACTTGGCCGTGCACCAGGGGGTTTTCGGCATTGGGGGTTTTGGTGACCTTGAGAGTGCCGTTGTCCAGCACCAGCCAAGCCCAGCCGCTGCCAAACTGGGTGGCCGCCGCCGTTTTGAAGGCCTCGACAAACTTGTCGTAGCCGCCCAGATCGGCGTTGATCTTGTCGGCAATGGGCCCTGTCGGTGCGCCGCCCCCACCTGGCTTCATGGATTCCCAGAAAAAGGTGTGGTTCCAGACCTGGGCGGCATTGTTGAAGATGCCCACTTTGTCGGGATCCCCAAACGTGGTCTTGATAATTTCTTCTAGGGACTTATTGGCCAGCTCAGTGCCTTCGATCAGCTTGTTTAGGTTGGCCACGTAGGCAGCGTGATGCTTGCCGTGGTGGTAGGAGAAGGTTTCTGCCGACATGTAGGGCTGAAGCGCGTCGGCAGGGTAGGGCAGAGGTGGGAGTTCAAAAGCCATAATCGTCTGTCCTCTGGGTCTTGGGCAAAAAATGCAAGAAAGGACGCCAGGAAGGCCGCGCTACACCTGACAAAGGCGTTACCTTTCTTTGCAGTCTTAGTTTAACTCAGAATCACTACGCTTTGATCCTGCGCCCCCGCGCGGGAGGGGCCCAATAGTCCCTTCCCCCGGCAAGAGCTATGGAACTAACGGGATCCCTGCTGCAGCAGTTCAATCAGCAGGGGGGCGACATCCCGCAGCAGCGGGATTAAAACCGCTGTAATGGCGGCAATGGTAACCACATTGCGGGTGAAGTTGAGGGTGTCACGGCTGAGCTGGAAAAACCGCTCGTCCCAGCGTTTGACCTCAGCTTCCAGACGTTCTTCTGCCCTGGCAATGCGCTCCTCGGCGTTGGCGATGCGCTCCTCAGCTCTGGCAATGCGCTCTTCGGTGCCGGCAATGGTCTGCAGCACCTCTTGGTTTTGCCGAGCCAGCTGGGCAATGGCCTGGGCATTGGCCTCAACGGTGCGCTCGATGCGCGCCAGCCGCTCCTCGCTATTGCTCATGGCTGGGGAGGGGGAAATTGGTCGGGGCTGGGAAAGTCTTCGGGGGGGATCCCTTGCAGGGCCTCGGTCATGAAGCGCTTCCAGGTGGGGGCGACAAAAGCCCCCCCTGCTGTGCCGGGCAGCATGGGAGAGTTGTCATCGTTGCCCATCCAAATGGCAGTGGACAGTTGCGGCACATAGCCAATGAACCAAGCATCGCGGAAATCCGAGGTGGTGCCGGTTTTGCCCGCTACCGGCCTTCCGTCATCCAAGCGAGCTGCTGTCCCAGTGCCCTGGGTCACCACCCCTTTGAGGATCTGGTTGAGAGTGGCCACTGCCCAGGGATCCAACACCCGCTTTGGTTTCGGTCGGGCCTCGAAGAGGATTTGGCCGTTGCGATCCACCACCTGGGCCAAGAGAGTTGGCTCCACCCGGTAGCCGCCGTTGGCGAACACAGCGTAGCTAGCTGCCATCTCTAGGGGGCTGGCACCGGCCGAACCCAGGGCCGTGGCCAAGTTGGGGAACATCTCGCCGCTAAGGCCAGTGGCCCGAGCGGCTGCGATGACATTGCGGATCCCAACCTCATCCGCCAACTTGACCGTAGGCACATTGCGGGAGAGCTGCAAAGCGCGAGCGAAGGTGAGGGGGCCGTAAAAGGTGTTGTCGTAGTTTTTGGGGCTGTAGGGGGGTGAGCCGGGATAGGTGACGGGAGTGTCGTAGAGGATGCTGTAGGGTGTGTAGTGGCCGGTAGCCAGGGCCGCGTAGTACACGTAGGGCTTGAAGGTGGATCCCGTTTGGCGGAAGGCTTGGGTGGCGCGGTTAAATTGGCCCCGCTGGGCGTTGATGCCGCCCACCAGGGCTTTGACATAGCCGGTACGGGGATCCACCGCCGCTAGGGCCATCTGATTGGCACGGCGAGCGGCGGCAATGCGGGGCCCATCTTCGTTGACAATGCGCTCTGCCAGGCGTTGCAGCCGCAGGTCAATGGTGGCCTGCACCCGCAGTCCTCCCTGGAAAATTGCCTGCTCGCCGTAGCGACGCCGCAGCTCGGCCTCGATGGCGTCGGTGACGGCCGGGGCGTTGCTCTGAAAGGAGGTGATGCGGCCCAAGGTCAGTTTCTGCTCGCGGGCTGCCTGGGCTTCTTCTGGAGTAATCCACTTTAGCTCCACCAGGCGATCCAGCACTAGCCGCTGCCTTCGCTTGGCTCCTTCCAGATTGCGAAAGGGGCTGAGGATTTCCGGGGCCGGCAGGATCCCGGCCAACATTGCCGCTTCCGCCAAGTTCAGTTCCGCCGCATCTTTGTTGAAGTAGCTGCGGGCTGCCGCCTGGATGCCGTAGAGGTTGTGCCCCCAGTACACCTGGTTGAGGTACATCTCTAGGATCTCGTCTTTGGTGAAGACTTGCTCCAGCCGCACCGCCAGCACAATCTCCGCCACCTTGCGGCTGAGGGTGCGCTCCGGCCTCAAAAACAGGTTCTTCACCAGTTGCATCGTCAGGGTGGACCCGCCCCCGGCAGAACCCAAGCCCCCCTCAACACTGCCCAGAAGGGCCCGACCCAAGCTGACCGGGTTGACGCCGGGGTGGGTGTAGAAGTGGCTATCTTCAATGGCCAGCAGCGCCTTCTTCATCTCCGGCGAGACCTCCTCCAGCGAGATCACCTCCCGGTTGGCTTCCCCGTGCAGGCTGGCTATCGGCTCGCCGTGAATATCAACAATGTGGGTGGTGGCCGCCGGCACGTAGTCCCGCAGTTGGCGCACATCGGGCAAGTTGCGGAAGCTGATGGCCAACCCCACCAAACCGGCAGCTGTTGCCGTAGAGCCCAAAAGCAGGGATCCCAGCAACAGGTTGCCCACCGTGCCGGCGACCTGGGCCATCCAAGAGAGGCGGGTGGGCGGGACCTCGTCAGTGTACTCGTCGTAGTCCAGGCGGGGAAAGCGGCGCCTAGGAAGGTGCCGCGGCGCCCGCAGGGGTCTGCGACTGTAGGTCACGTCAAAAACTCCGTTACCAGAAAGCGCCGTAAGGCCCTGCCCTTTAGGGCAGGGATAAAGGACTCCGTCCCGCTACGCGATAAGGCGCCGCATGTTGTTTTATCGTATTGAGCCCATGATAGAACGGTAGCATGAGATTCATGGAAGCCAAGCTAAGCCCTGAACATTTTGGTCAAGGGGCTCAACCTCTTGGGGATAGCATGGCAGAACGGTACCTTAGGGCATAAGGGAACCGCCTCGCATTCGCGTCAGCGGCGCGGAGCGCTTGAGGGAACGCTTGGGGAGAGTGGCACCTCTGCTTCTGAGGGGCAACCCGTTCGCGATAGCGGGACGGAGTCCTTTCGCGATAGCGGGACGGAGTCCTTTGAAGTAAGTGCGCTCGTGGAACCAAGAACAAGAATCCTTGGCCTTTAGGCCGGGGAGTATGTCAATTCAGGGCTGCGGGGAACCCTAAGCCTGACCCATTATAGGGCGGCGCTTCTTGGGCCAGCAGGGGATCCCTTCCACCTCTAGGCAAGGCAGAGCCGACGGGGTGGATGGGATTAAAATGGCTCATGTTGCCTCTCAATCCAGGAATGGAGCCTACTCCTATCTCTTCGGCGCTAGAGGATCCCTGTATTGCCGGGATTGTCCAGCGGGGGGTGGCCGAGATCTTTCCGGGGGGAGCGGCAGCCCTGGCGGAGCGCTTGGCCAAAACGGATCGCCCTTTGCGGGTAAAGCTGGGCATCGATCCCACGCGGCCAGATCTGCACCTGGGCCATGCGGTGGTCTTGCGCAAGTTGCGCCAATTCCAGGATGCCGGCCACGTGGCCATCTTGCTGATTGGGGATTTTACGGCGCTGGTGGGGGATCCCACTGGCCAGTCGGAGGCGCGTCCCCGCCTGAGGCCAGAAGAAGTGGAGGAAAATGCCCGCACCTACTTGGAGCAAGCTGCCAAGATTTTGGACTTTGCGACCCCTGGCCGGCTGGAGGTGCGCCGCAACAGCGAGTGGCTGGCCCGCCTCACCCTGAGCGAGCTAATCGAGCTGCAGGCCCAGATGACAGTGGGGCAGATGTTGGCCAAAGAAGACTTTGCCCAGCGCTATCGCTCGGGAACACCCATCTACCTGCACGAATTCCTCTACCCCCTCCTCCAGGGCTATGACTCGGTAGCTCTCAAAGCTGACGTGGAGCTGGGGGGAACCGACCAGCGCTTTAACCTCCTGGTTGGCCGGGAGCTGCAGCTTTGGAAGGGCCAAACGCCGCAGCTTTGCCTGACAGTGCCGCTTTTGGAGGGCTTGGATGGCTACCAGAAAATGTCCAAGTCCAAAAACAACTACGTCGGCCTGACCGAGGATCCCCTCACCATGTACTCCAAGCTGGAGAAGGTGCCGGATCACCTGGTGGAGCGGTATTTTGAGTTGCTCACCGCGGTGCCCCTTTCAGAGCTGCCGGCGGATCCCCGCCAGCGCCAGATCCTCTTGGCCAAGACCTTGGTGGCCCAGTTGCACTCCCCTGAAGCGGCAGAGGCGGCGCAGCGCACCGCCCAAGCGCTGGTGTTGCAAGGCAATCTCGTCGAGGCAGGATCCATCCCCACCTTTGCCCTCGAGGGCTTGTCCTATCCGGTGAAGCTCAGCTACCTCCTGCGCGAGTCCGGCCTGTGCAAGAGCGCCGCCGAGGCCCGTCGGCAAATTCAAGGAGGCGCCGTGCGGCTGGATGGGCAAAAAGTGGAAGATCCCGACCTGGAGTTTACCAGCGCTTCTGAACTGGCCGGGCGAGTTCTCCAGGTGGGCAAGAAGGCCTTCCGCCGCTTGGTGGTGGGCCCAGAGTAGTCAGCTTCCAACCCCTCTCCCTTGATGGGACCGGGAAGGGGGGATCAACCATCAACGAGTGGGGGTGGGCTTGAAGCCGAGCCCCCCTTTTTTCTGCTTGGTCTTGGCTGGGGGATTGGACAGCGGTGAAGCCAACAAGGTTTGCGGGAAAACGGGCTCCGCCTTGGGCTGGATCGATCTCGCCTCCGCCACAACCTCAGCGAGCTTCTGTCGCACCAGCTCTTGGGTCTCCAAGATATTGGGATCCGCCGCCCATTCCGGGGCTTCCCTGACCGGATCGTCTTCGGAGGTAAATTCCAAGTCGTAAACCGCGTTGCGGTAATCGGGGCTGAAGCACTCCCAGGCGCGCAAACTGTAGAAGTAGGGGAATAACCGCACTATGCGCTCAATATCTAGGTGGGCTGCAAAGCAACAAAAAGCCTCTTCTTCAGAGACCGGAAACGGCGCGTAGTGCTCGGAAACAAACCACTGCAAAAACTTGCGCGCCTCCGGAACAACCTGCTCTGGGGCCATGGATCCCAGCACCGCTACGTTGAAGCAGTTGACCAAAAGGTGCTCCAGGAGCACGGCGTTGTACTCGGCAAAGCAGGTTTGCTCGCGGCTTTCTACCGGCTGCCAGGGCATGTTGCCGTTGGCGGCAATAAACAGATGCACCAAGTCATGCGAGGGATTGGTTTGAATGGCGCCGTGCCCCTCCAGCTTGGCCCCGTCACAGCTAAAGATTTGGTACTGCGGGCTCCAGTAGAACTTCAGTTGCTTGGCCGCCATGTCCGACCGTCCTCCTCACCCAGAGGGATCCCTCTAGAGCTTACACCCGCAGGCGGGCTACAGGCACCTCTGCAGGGACAATCGCCGTCACCCCTGCCCTGTCCCAAATGAAGACAGAGAAGGTTTCCTAGCCAAGGTTAAAGGAGAGCAATTAGCTTGCAGAAACGTCGTCGATAGAAGCAATCGACCCGAAAACAAGCTTATAGTGTACTTTCTTATACACTTGGGTTCTTTTCTCCGCGATGCTCCTGAGCGCGATGCTCCTGAGTTCTTCTCATGGTAGGTTTACGCTGCTGTCCTCAAGCTTGTCTGTGTTATCGGCTATATTCTTCAGGTTTCAACAATGCAGCTTAGCAGACCCCAAAACCGAGAAACTGGCT